>Ga0214919_10001971_pt1 | contig 32853 bp, 32 predicted proteins | sample LL1503_MetaG_FD_177994 | JGI IMG/M metagenome (GOLD analysis project Ga0214919, IMG submission 177994) | Freshwater microbial communities from Lake Lanier, Atlanta, Georgia, United States - LL-1503 | ecosystem: Environmental > Aquatic > Freshwater > Lake | place: USA: Georgia | collected... | reverse complement strand
CGTGAAGGCGTTAAGGCATTAGGTGGAGTGATTAAAACGGAGATCTCTCGCCGAGGCGGCAATCAGTTACATTAACTCTCTAGTTTTTGAGTTAAACGTTTTAAATCCTCTGCTCCAGCAAACTCAATAGCAATTGTGCCTTTTTTAACGCTACCTTGAATAGTTACGCGTGTGTCTAGCGCATCACCAATTCGCTCAGCAATCTCATTGAATTCGATTCGGCTCGACGACACTGTTGTTGGCTTTTTTGTTTTCTTTTTAGTAGGGCTCGCTGCGATCACTTGTTCTGTTGCTCGAACGCTTAAACCCTCCTTCACAATCTGATTCGCTAAAACTTCGATAGCGTGTGCGTCGGTTAAACCAAGAAGTGCTCTGGCATGACCAGCTGTTAGAAGTCCCGATGCCACTTTTTGTTGGACCGACACCGGTAGATTCATTAACCGAATTGTGTTTGAAATCAAAGGTCGCGATCGTCCAAGCTTTACTGCTAACTCATCATGTGTGCAATTAAAATCTGTTAAAAGTTGTGAATATGCGGCAGCCTCTTCTAACGCATTTAATTGGCTGCGGTGAATATTTTCAATGAGCGCCTCACGAAGCAGTTCATTATCTGAAGTCTGTCTAATGATTACTGGGATGGTCTTTAAGCCCGCGGCTTTTGCTGCTCGGAAGCGACGTTCGCCCATAATTAACTCATATTTATTAGCCCCAACTTGGCGAACTACTGGAGGTTGCAAAATTCCAATCTCTTTGATGGATGCAATTAATTCATTGAGTGCTTCTTGATCGAAGTGTGTTCGCGGTTGACGAGGGTTGGGTGAAATTTCACTCAGTGGTACTTCGTTTTGTGTTGCAACTTCTTCACCATCAACGGTAAGTGATGTTGGAATCAATGCATCTAAGTGTGTACCTAAACCACCACGGCGTGCCATTATGCAATCTCGCCTTCACGTTTATAATTTATTGAAACAACATTTGAATCAAATGGTTTTGCTCTTAGTGCTAATTCGCGCGCGACAGACATGTAGGCAATCGCTCCAGGTGAGGACGCATCATATGTCATTACAGTTTGATTAAAACCTGGCGCTTCTGAAACTCTTACTGCACGCGGAATAGGAATATCAATTAATTCGTTGGGATAATGTTTGCGGATTTCATCTGCAACATCATTAGCCAAACGTGTTCGACCATCAAACATTGTTAATACAAATGTTGAAAGTTTTAACTGTGCATTCAAACGTTTTTTTACTACTTCAAAAGTTTTCAATAGTTGTGATAAGCCTTCAAGCGCGTAATATTCGCATTGAATTGGAATTAACATTTCTTTAGCTGCAGTTAGCGCGTTAATAGTTAATAGACCTAAACTTGGTGGGCAGTCGATAAAAATGTAATCGAGTGCATCTCCGCGCTTTTCTCGTGCGATCACTAACTCTTCAATCGCCTCTTTCAGTCGCATCTCGCGCGCGACCATTGGAACTAATTCAATCTCTGCTTGTGCCAACGATGTGTTAGATGAGATGCATTCAAGAGATGGAAAGCCTTTCACTTTTTGAGCGCATGCAGCCATTGTTGTTTGACCCATTAATACTTCGTAGATTCCTGGGTTTTCTAAATGTTCAACACCAAAGGCTGTGGAGGCGTTTCCTTGAGGATCAAGGTCGATAACGGCCACGTTTAAGCCACCCATAGATAGGGCCGCAGCCAGGTTTACTGTGGTGGTGGTCTTGCCCACCCCACCCTTTTGATTGGCGACGGTGATTATTCGAAGGCTCGCTGGTTTGGCCATCGCCTCTTTGAGGCGTCGGGTTCCTACAACCTTTTTTGTTTCACGTGAATCATTCACGGGGCTTAGTTAAGCACCTTTGCGTATCTCCACGATGCGCCCGCGCTCAATTCCCTCTAAATCCACCTCATGAAGAAGGGATTTCGGCACGGTTTTCATCTCATCCTCGGCCGATTTACCTTTTATAGCCATAAGTGAGCCCCCTGTTTTCAAAAGGTGCCAACTCATCTTCTTTAACTTCTCTAATGGGGCTACAGCTCGCGCTGTTACATAGTGCGCGGTAGCCCTGACATCTTGGGCTTGGCCACGAATAACCTCAATATCAAGGCCTGAAACCGCCTCTTTGAGGAACTCTACTCGGCGCTCTAGTGGCTCAATAAGGGTCACATGGAGATCTGGACGGGCCAAGGCGATCACAATCCCTGGTAAACCAGCCCCTGAGCCGATATCAAAGACTATGGAGCCCTCTTTTAAAAGGGTTGTAACTGGCAGGCAGTTGAATATATGCCGATCCCAGATGCGCTCCGCTTCACGGGGACCCAGTAGGCCCCGCTCAATCCCCGCCGTTTCAAGGAAATGGGCATAGGCATGAACCCGATCGATATCCGGAAAGTACCGTTCGATCAGAGTTTCACGTGAAACATCCACTTAGGCTGGATAGATGACGACGAAGCGGTGTGGATCTTCCCCGTCAGACTCGCTGCTCAAACCAAGCTCTTGGATTGTGTCGTGGACAATTTTGCGCTCAAAGGCATTCATTGGGGCGAGCTTTATCGAATTACCTGTTGATGTGGCCTCTTCTGCCATCTCTCCAGCTAACTTTGTAAGCTCGGCACGGCGATTACCGCGAAAATTATCGATATCGAGCATTAAGCGTGAGCGGTCACCGGTGGCGGTTTGAACAGCCAGGCGTGTGAGCTCCTGGATTGCATCCAGAACCTCTCCTTCGCCGCCAACAAGGTGGCGTAGCTTGCCGCCTACGATCGCCAATGATGCGCGGTCATTTTCGACGTCGATATCAATATCGCCATCTAAGTCTGCGATATCTAGTAGTGCCTCTAGGTAGTCTGCGGCGATATCGCCCTCTTCTTCAAGTTTTGCAATGCCTTTTACTGGTTTTGTCTCAGTGGCGCCCTCTACTACTACCTCTTCGACCGTTTCACTTGTTGTTTTTGCCATATCTCGCTCTCCCTGTCGGGTTTGTGGTGAATTAATACTATTTGTCCTATTTTGTCCTAGGATTACTTCTTTTTCTTCTTCTTTTTAGGTTGGTTTCGCTGTCCTTTGAGTTCGTCGGTGATCTCAAGATTTTCAGACTCTGGGGTTTCTACAACACCGCTTTTTTTAGCTTTTTTATGCTGTAGCTCTTCATATGCCGGAGAACCTGGTGTTGGGTTTCTTTTAATGACATAGAACTGTTGTCCCCATGTCCACAAGTTTGTTGTTGACCAATAAATTAAAACACCAATTGGAAAGTTAACACCAGAGACTGCAAAAATAACTGGGAATGCGTACAACATAATTTTTTGTTGTTGCAACATCATGTTGTTGCTTGAATCCATCTTTGGCATTCCTTTCAACATCAACTGTCGTTGAGTGGTGAAAGTTGTTAGTGACATAAAAGCAATCAAAATAACTGTGACAATTTTTACAGTAGTTATATTCGTACCGAGGAAAGTGTCAGAAATTGGGGCGCCAAAGAATTTTGCATTAGCTGCACTCACTACATCTGCTTGTGTTAAAACTCCGTGCTTTACTGGTGGATTTTTTCCAATGCCGTTTAAAACAGTGAAGAGTGAAAAGAAGATTGGCGCTTGTGCCAAAATTGGAAAACATGAGGCAAGTGGATTTGTTTTATGCTCTTTGTAGAGCTTCATCATCTCTTCGGACTGCTTCTGTCGATCATCTTTGTACTTCTTTTGAATCTCCTTCATGTGTGGTTGAAGGGCGGTTAATGCTCGCTGACTTTTAATTTGTTTAACAAAAAGGGGAATTAAAATTATGCGGATTAAGATAACCAAGCCCACAATGGCGAGTGACCATGAAACACCACTGTTTGTTCCAAAAATTGGGGACAGTAGATCGTGGATTGTTGTAATAACCCAAGAAACCGCTATATATAAGGGGTTTAGAATGGTGCTCATTTTTTATACTCCAACCTTTTCTTTGACTGCATAATCCACACCCCCATGTGACCATGGGTTACATCGTACTAAACGCCACGCGCTCATTACTATTCCTCTTAAACCATATGCTTCAATCGCACTCACCGCATAGCTTGAACAAGATGGGTAGTATTTACAACGAGCTCCAAACATTGGTGATACCCATTGTTGGTAAAACTTAATTGGAAGAGTTGCGAGTTTTCTCATTTCTTGATCGCCCGCTCATTAGCTTTTCGAACTAAATTATTGACAACATCTTTAATCTCGCGTGCACAATCTGCTGTCGCTGAGTTATTCAAACCCCGGACTACCAAAAGACTTCCTTGTGGAAGTTGTGCATATGATTCCCGCAAACAGTGGCGAATTTTTCTTGCCAGCCGGTGGCGGGCGACAGATCCCCCAACTGACTTACTAATGATTAATCCTGCGCGGGCAGGCGTGGTTGTATCAATGGTTATATAGAGATAGCCGACGAAGTTGGCCGATGTGAATCGAATTCCACTCTTCGTTGCGCGGGCAAAATCCCCACTCTCAGTAAGACGTGCTGTTTTAGCAAGCACCAGAGTCTGCTTATAAATCCTTATGCAGAAAGTCGGGCGCGACCTTTAGCGCGACGAGCTGCAAGAACTGCGCGGCCGGCGCGGGTAGCCATGCGTGCGCGGAAGCCATGCTTCTTGGCGCGGCGTCGGACATTGGGTTGGAAGGTGCGCTTTGTCATGTGAAACTCCTAAAATAAAAAATCTGGCGATCGGTCAGAAATACGGGGGAAGCGAGGGTGTAACGGTAGAGGTCTGGGGATAAGGCGGTCAAACTCAGTTTTTCAAGAGATTAGAGGTTAGGTCTCTGTGGATAACTAGTTGCTTTTTTTCCGTTTTCGCTCTACTTTTCACCTCTCTCCACAGGTTATCGGCCTAAGGGGTTATTTCAAGGCCTCAAGGTGAGGTTTAGACCACAGGCTGTGGATAACTTTGTGGATAAGCGAAAGGCGCGCTATGGACGTGAAAGAGATCGAACTCAGCGCCTTGTGGGGCCGAGTAATCGAAGAGGTTGCAAGTGATGCGCCTCAACATCGCGCCTTTTTACAACTAAGTAAGCCTTTAGGTCTTCTACACAACACAGACCAAACCACTTTATTGATTGCAACCCCAAATCTTTTTGCTAAAGATGTTTTGGAGAGTCGTTTGCGCACCGCAGTGAGTGATGTTTTAACTCGCGAGCTTGGCGAAAAGACAAATATCGCTGTCACGGTTGATGAAACTTTGGAGTCTAGCGCTACACCACTAGCCGATATTGATATTGCTTTTGTAACACCTAATAATAATTCTGTTAGCGAAGATGTCCCTGCTCAAAAATCTACCGCTTCTGAACTTTCACAATTAAATCCACGCTACACATTTGAAAAGTTTGTTGCTGGATCATCAAATCGTTTTGCTCACGCCGCAGCTTTCGCTGTTGCAGAAGCGCCAGCCAAGGCTTACAACCCGTTATTTATTTATGGTGAATCAGGTCTTGGTAAAACCCACCTCCTGCACGCTATTGGCGCATATGCGAAAGAGTTATACAGCCATGTTCGCGTGCGTTATGTTTCATCTGAAGAGTTCACAAATGACTTTATTAACTCTATTCGCGATGACAAAGCCTCTGCTTTCCAGCGCCGCTACAGAGATTTAGATATTTTGATTGTTGATGATATTCAATTCTTAGAAAACAAAGAGCGCACACAGGAGGAGTTTTTCCATACATTCAACACTTTGTATAACGCTAATAAACAGATTGTTATTTCTAGCGACCGTGCACCAAAACAGTTAACAACCTTGGAAGATCGTTTGCGTAGCCGGTTTGAGTGGGGATTAATTACCGATATCCAGCCACCAGAACTTGAAACCCGTATCGCTATTCTGCGTAAAAAAGCTGCGCAAGATAAATTAAATGCGCCCGATGATGTGTTGGAATATATTGCCAGCAAGATTTCAACAAACATCCGCGAACTTGAGGGAGCGTTAATCCGTGTAACTGCTTTTGCTTCTTTAAATCGCCAGAGTGTTGATTTATCGTTGGCTGAAATCGTTCTTAAAGATTTAATTCCAAACGAGGGCAACCCAGAGATAACAGGAGCCACAATCATGGCTCAAACCGCGGTCTATTTTTCCTTGACCATAGATGACTTATGTGGAACCTCTAGATCTCGGGTTTTAGTAAATGCCCGCCAGATTGCTATGTACTTATGCCGTGAGTTAACCGAGCTCTCGCTTCCAAAAATCGGTCAAACATTCGGCGGGCGCGACCACACCACGGTTATGCACGCCGACCGAAAGATCCGTCAACTGATGGCTGAGCGCCGGTCGATCTATAACCAGGTCACCGAGCTCACCAACAGAATTAAACAGCAGGCCCGATAAGCACCACAAAAGGCGGAATTGTCCGTTTTGCCATTCTTTACCCCCAGTTGGGGATAATCTGTGGATAACTGTGGATGAAACGGGGATTTTTGGGGATAACTAGCTCGCACACGCGGGTTAAGGGAGAGGAGGGGCACGTGATAACCACAGCTATTCACAGATATGTCCCTGTTTTCCACACCACAAAGGGTAGATATAAAGGCCTTGAGCAGGGCTTTTCTAGCTTACCCACAGGTGTTGTCTCTGGTTACTACGACTACCTTTATATATATAGATCTAGATGTGAAACGAACCTTTCACTGAATTGGGGCACGAGATGAAATTTACAATTGATCAATCTGTATTAGTTGATGGAGTTAATTGGGTCTCCCGAAGTCTTTCTACCCGACCAATTAAAACCGAGCTCCTCGGAATAGTTATTGATGCCACAGGAGATCAGGTTTATTTATCTGCCTCTGATTTAGAGACTGCAAGTAAAGCCCACTTCCCAGCAGAGATTAAAGAGACTGGAAAGGTTTTAGTTCCTGGGCGCCTTTTAGCTGAAATATCCCGATCGCTACCTAATAAACCAATTGTTTTCGCATTAGAGGGAACACGTGTTCTAGTAACAAGCGGAAGCGCAAAATTTACACTTCCAACACTGTTGGTAGATGAGTATCCAAATCTTCCAGAACTACCAGACACAACAGGAGTTATCCCAGGTGATGTTTTTTCATCAGCTGTCGCACAAGTAGCAATAGCTGCAGGTCGAGATGATTCCCTCCCAACACTTACTGGCGTACATATCGATATTGACAAAGACACAATTACTTTAGCTGCAACCGATCGTTACAGATTAGCAGTGCGAGAAATTCAATGGCAGCCAACCACACCAAATATAGCTACATCTGCACTGCTGCGCGCGCGCACTATCGCTGACGCCGCTAAATCTTTAACCGGAACTAAAAATATATCGGTTTCTTTTGCCCCGGCATCTAGCAATGATCGTTTAGCTGGCTTTGCTAGCGATGGAAAAACCATGACGTCAAGAATGCTAGATGGAACATTTCCTCCGTATCGACACTTACTACCGCAAGAGGTAACAACCACAGCGTTGATTGAGGTTGCAACACTTCTTGATTCTGTGCGTCGCGTTGCATTAGTTACCGACAAAACAGTTCCACTACGCCTTGATTTCAACAATAATTCACTATCCCTTGAAGCAGGAGCTGGAGAAGAAGCACAAGCCACTGAAGCGATTGAAATTCTTTTAACAGGTGAGCCAATTTCAATTGCCTTTAATCCGGTATTTTTAGCTGATGGGTTAAGTGCGGTTGGGACGAAGTTTGTGCAAATATCTTTCACCGGCGCAAACAAACCAGCGATCCTCATGGGTAAGAGCGACAAAGATGGATCTTTGATCGAGAACTATCGTTACTTGCTCATGCCTATGCGTTACGCCTCATAACCCACAGATACTCATGCGCATTAATAAGTTGGCACTCACCAACTTTCGTTCGTACCCAACACTAGAGCTTACATTTGAGCCAGGGGTTGTAACCTTTATTGGCGATAACGGTTCAGGCAAAACCAATATTGCTGAGGCTTTAATTTATCTTTCTTTTCTTTCTTCCCACCGTGTTTCAAATAACATCCCTTTAATATCATTGGGTGCACAACAAGGAATAATTCGCGCTGAGATTGAACGCGACGACAGAACACTCACTGTTGATTTAGAGATCAATATAAACAAAGCTAATAGAGCCCAATTGAATGGAAACCCAACACGAAGCCAACGGGAAATTTTGGGAGCTTGCCAGATAGTTTATTTTTCCCCCGAGGATTTAGATTTAGTGCGCGGTGAACCAGGAGACCGCCGAAATTTTCTTGATCGATTATTAATTACTCGAAGCCCCCGACTAGCTGGGGTAATTGCAGATTATGAGCGCGTAGTTAAACAAAGAAACGCATTATTAAAAACACGGGCCTCGCAAAACGCTTTAGTGCCGTGGAATGAGCAATTTATAGCGCTGGCCGCTCAATTAACGGCTGAACGCATTGCTTTAATCGATGCATTAAATCCATGGGTCGGGAAGAACTACGCGAATTTAAATGAGGTTAAACACGCCTCCATTTCTTATAAATGCAATACCGACGGCGTTGGGATTGATGTAGAAAAAAACATAACCGCGCTTAATGCAAAACTAGAAGAAGTTATGTATCAAGAAATAGAGCGAGGGGTTTCATTAATCGGACCCCACAGAGATGATCTACATTTACAACTTGGTGATTTTCCAGCTAAAGGTTATGCCAGCCATGGAGAATCATGGTCGATGGCTATCTCACTTCGAATCGGCTCCTTTAATTTATTAAAGAGTGAAAGCTTTGAACCCATTCTGATTTTGGATGACGTCTTTGCAGAACTAGACACATCACGCCGCCAAGCTTTATTGTCAGTGACCTCTATTGCCGAACAAACAATTATTACGGCGGCAGTTGAGAGTGACTTACCGACAGAGTTACTCACTCAAAGGTTTTATGTGACACCCGGCAATGTCAGGAAAGGAGCGAGTTAATGGAAAGACGCGATCTTGCGCTCGATCTTTTTAAAAGTTTTAAAACCTCCGTCATAAGAAAAGCTCATACACCCGCACCAACTCAAAGAACCGGACAACCCGGGGACCCAGAATTAATCGGTGGGGTTTTAAATAATTTAGTCTCAGAGCGAGAGTGGGATAGCGGCTTGGCCGAGGGGAACTTATTTATAACCTGGGCGACAATCGTTGGAGCTGACATCGCTGCGCATGCAACACCGATCTCAATTATGGATGGGGTTTTAACAATTCAAACATCCTCCAGCGCGTGGGCGACACAGTTATCTCTAGTTGCAAACACCCTGCTAGAAACCATCAACAACGACCCTTCGGGTGTAACGATCACTAAGCTGGTTTTCATTGGCCCGCTAGCCCCAAGCTGGAAAAGAGGCATCCGCACAATTCGCAATGCCCGAGGCCCCCGAGACACGTACGGTTAAGCAATCCAATAGGAACCCTCACCTATAGGCTCTTCGTTCGGCTATACCCACACACAAGGCTTTTATTGGCTATTTCCGCGCGCCATTTACCACTAGGATAAACGCATACGACAGGGAATATCCCTGTAATGAGCCCTCAGGGGCTTTTTAAGAGCATGAAGACAGAAGGGGTGTCATGGCTGAAAACTCGTATAACGCCAGCGCCATCACTGTCCTTGAGGGCCTAGAGGCGGTTCGAAAGCGCCCCGGAATGTACATCGGCTCTACTGGTGAGCGCGGCCTCCACCACCTCGTCTATGAAGTAGTTGATAACTCAGTCGATGAAGCACTAGCTGGATACTGCAACGAGATCAATATTTCCTTGATGGCCGATGGCGGAGTAGAAGTTATTGATAACGGGCGCGGAATTCCAGTTGATATACACCCTGTTGAAAAGAAACCAGCGTTAGAAGTTGTACTTACTGTTTTACACGCAGGTGGAAAATTTGGAGATAGCGGTTACTCGGTCTCAGGTGGTTTGCATGGAGTTGGTATCTCGGTTGTAAACGCATTAAGTACCGACTTATCAGTTGTTGTCCAACGCGATGGAAATTTTTGGTATCAAGATTACAAACTCGGTGTACCAACCGCACCAGTTAAAAAAGGCGAAGCTTCAGAAAAAACCGGAACAACCGTTCGCTTCTGGCCATCGAAAGAGATCTTCGAAACAACTGATTTTTCTTTTGAAATACTTTCTACCCGTTTTCGTGAAATGGCATTTTTAAATAAAGGGTTAAATTTAACTCTCACTGATTTGCGCGCAGGTCACGTAGATGAAAAAGGCGAGCAACTAACAGTTCGATACCAATACCAAGGTGGAATCTCTGATTTCGTCCGCCACTTAAATTCAACTCGTGGAGAAACCCATAAATCAGTTATCTCTTTCTCATCTGAAGATAAAAAGAATCAGATTGCCCTTGAAGTGTCGATGCAATGGAACGCTGGTTTCAGCGAATCTGTTTACACTTTTGCAAACACTATCCATACACATGAAGGTGGAGCACACGAAGAAGGTTTTAGAACTTCGCTTACATCTGTAGTTAATAAATTTGGTGAAGAGCAAGGCTTTATTCGCAAGAAAGAAGATCGCCTTACTGGAGATGATGTGCGTGAAGGTCTAACCGCTATCGTTTCAATTAAATTAACAGATCCTCAATTTGAAGGACAAACTAAAACCAAACTAGGTAATACCGCAGCTAAAACCTTTACCCAGAAGGTCGTTAACGAAGAGCTAACTACTTGGTTTGAGCAAAACCCTTCCGAAGGTAAAGATATTGTTAGAAAAAGCATTGATGCTGCAGCCGCACGAGTTGCAGCACGTAAAGCGCGCGACTTAAGCCGTAACCGCAAAGGCTTACTCGAAGGACGCGGCATGCCAGGAAAATTAGCTGACTGCCAATGGACAGATCCAGAAAAGTGCGAGCTCTACATCGTCGAAGGTGACTCGGCGGGCGGTTCAACAAAAGGAGGACGCGATTCACGCAACCAAGCAGTGCTTCCAATCCGCGGAAAAATATTAAATGTTGAAAAAGCTCGCATAGATCGCGTACTACAAAACAATGAAGTGCAAGCGTTAATTACTGCACTTGGCACTGGTGTGCACGATGATTTTGATATTGCAAAACTGCGCTATCACAAAATTATTTTGATGGCCGATGCCGATGTCGACGGACAACACATCCGCACGCTTTTGTTAACACTTCTCTTCCGTTTCATGCGCCCGCTTATTGAAAACGGATTTGTTTACTTTGCACAACCCCCTCTATATAAATTGAAGTGGGGCGGTAAAGATCCAGTCGAGTATGCATTCAGTGATCGCGAACGCGATGGAATGATTCAAATCGGATTAGACAACGGTAAGCGTCTTCCAAAAGAAGATGGAATCCAACGCTTTAAAGGTTTAGGCGAGATGCCCGCCAAAGAGTTGTGGGATACCACCATGGATCCAGAGCATCGCGTCCTTATTCGAGTTACTTTAGATGATGCTGCAGCTGCAGATGATTTATTCTCAGTGCTTATGGGAGAAGATGTAGAAAAACGCCGGGCATTTATTCAGCGCAACGCTAAAGATGTTAGGTTCTTGGATATCTAATGGATGAATTAAACCCAAATAATTTGGAGTCTTTCGACAAGATCGAGACCGTAGATCTTCAAGTCGAGATGGCCCGCTCCTATCTTGACTATGCGATGTCGGTTATCGTCGGCCGCGCCCTTCCAGACGTCAGAGATGGCCTAAAGCCAGTCCACCGCCGCGTTTTATACGCGATGTACGACGCTGGATATCGCCCAGATAAGGGTTACTACAAGTCCTCTCGCATCGTCGGTGATGTTATGGGTAATTATCACCCTCACGGCGACGGTGCGATCTATGACTCTGTCGTTCGGTTAGCTCAACACTGGTCACTTCGTTACATGTTAATTGATGGCAATGGAAATTTTGGTTCACCAGGTAACGATCCAGCCGCAGCTATGCGTTATACAGAAGCGCGTTTATCTCCCTTGGCTATGGAGATGATGCGCGATATCGACGAAGATACCGTCAACTTTGTTCCTAACTATGACGGCCGCTCACAAGAACCAACGGTTTTACCAAGTCGTTTTCCAAACCTACTTGTTAATGGAAGCGCTGGCATCGCCGTTGGTATGGCAACAAATATCCCACCTCATAACTTACGTGAAATTGGCGAAGCGGTTGTCTACACACTCGAACACCCAGAATTAAAACAAGATGAGTTATTAAATGAACTTCTAAAGATTGTTAAAGGTCCAGACTTTCCTACTAAGGCGTTAATTGTCGGCCGCACTGGCATTGAAGATGCTTATCGTACAGGCCGTGGTTCAATCACAATGCGTGCCGTTGTACAAGTTGAAGAGATTAACAAACGCACATGTTTAGTTATTAGTGAACTCCCATACCAAGTTAACCCCGATAATTTAGCACTAAAAATTGCCGAGTTAGTTAAAGATGGAAAAATTAAAGGTATTGCCGATGTACGCGATGAAGGCAATGAGCGCCTAGGACAACGCCTTGTTATTGTTTTACAAAGCAGTGCGATTCCAAAAGTTATTCTTAATAATCTCTACAAACACACTCAACTACAAGACACTTTTGGCGCCAACATGTTGGCACTCGTTGATGGAGTACCACGCACACTTCGTTTAGATGAATTTATCCGTTACTACATTGAACACCAAATAGAAGTAATTGTCCGGCGCACAAAGTTCCGCTTAACTGAAAAAGAGCGCCGTGCGCATATATTGCAAGGCTACTTAAAGGCTCTAGACGCTCTTGACGCAGTGATCGCCTTAATTCGCGCATCGACTACGCCAGAAGAAGCTCGAACAGGTTTAATGAGACTTCTTGGTGTAGATGAAATCCAAGCCAATGCAATCTTAGATATGCAGTTGCGACGCATCGCAGCATTAGAGCGTCAAAAGATCAATGACGAGTACAACGCATTAATGGCCGACATTGTTGAACTCAACGCAATCCTTATTAGCCCAGAAAAGCAGCGCGAGATAGTTAAGACCGAGCTGGTTGAGCTAGTTACTAAATACGGTGATGAGCGCCGCACACAGATTATTGCCAGCGAGGGAGATTTTAGCGCTGAAGATTTAATTCCGGACCAAGATGTTGTTGTAACAATTACACGGGGCGGATATTCAAAGCGGACAATGGCTGATCTTTACCGATCACAACGCCGCGGTGGACGCGGTGTGAAAGGTGCAGCTTTAAAGGAAGATGATGTTGTCGACCACTTCTTTGTTGCCTCAACACATGACTGGTTATTATTCTTTACAAATCAAGGGCGCGTGTATCGCGCTAAGGTTCACGAACTTCCAGATGCTGGACGCGATGCACGCGGACAACATGTTGCAAACTTAATGGCGTTTAAGCCAGATGAAAAGATTGCCGAAGTTTTATCGCTGAAGGATTACACAATTTCACCATTCTTAGTTCTTGCAACTAAAGGTGGTTTAGTTAAGAAGACTCCGCTAGTTGAGTTTGATTCACCACGCACTGGCGGTTTAATCGCAATCGCGCTTAAACCTGGCGATGAAGTTGTCAGCGCATCTCTTGTAAACACCGACGACGAACTACTTCTGGTTTCGTCTAAAGGTATGTCACTTCGATTTACTGCCGATGATGAATCTCTGCGACCAATGGGTCGATCAACTAGCGGTGTTATCGGAATGAAATTTCGCCCAAGTGATTCTCTCTTAACGATGGCGCGCATTGATTCAGAGTTAGCCGCACACTCATTTGTATTTACTGCAACCGATGGTGGCTTCGGTAAAAAGACTCCAATAGACGAGTATCGACTCCAGGGCCGCGGAGGCATTGGCATTAAAGCTGCGAAGATCGATGAGAATTCACGCGGAACCCTGGTTAGCGCCCTTGTGTTGCGCGATGAGGATGAGGTTTTAGCGATTACATCGGCTGGAACTGTTATGCGAACCCCAGCTGCCGAGGTTCGACAGACTGGCCGCGACTCCATGGGTGTTCGTCTCGTTAATCTCGACGAAGGAGTCACCTTGGTATCAGTGACGAAAAACAGCGAAGATGAGATTTCCCCGAAAAGTTAGTATGGTTCACACCTGCAGTTGTAGGGCACTGATTCTCATTTTGGGAGTTAGCGAAGTTCAAGGTAACCTTGCGCTTCTGCATTAAAGAGTGATCTTTTATGCGGGCCTATAGCTCAGCCTGGTTAGAGCGCTTCCCTGATAAGGAAGAGGTCGATGGTTCGAGTCCATCTAGGCCCACCCGTTCTAATACGGGGACCTAGCTCAATTGGTAGAGCACCGCCTTTGCAAGGCGGGGGTTAGGGGTTCGATTCCCCTGGTCTCCACATGTCAAACACTGCAACCCTTCACACATCACTCGGTGACATTGATATCGAACTTTTTCCAAATCATGCACCAAAGACTGTTGCTAATTTTGTTGAACTAGCAACTGGTGCAAAAGAGTGGACAGACCCAAACACCGGCTCAACAACAACCGCCAATTTATATGATGGAACAATCTTTCACCGCGTCATCGACGGCTTCATGATTCAAGGTGGAGATCCACTTGGCCGCGGAACCGGTGGGCCGGGATATCGCTTCGCAGATGAATTTCATGGCGAATTAGTTTTTGATCGCCCATACATCCTTGCAATGGCTAACTCAGGACCAGGAACAAATGGTTCACAATTTTTCATTACAACTGCACCAACAACCTGGTTAAACCGCAAGCATTCAATCTTTGGTGAAGTAAAAGATTCTGCAAGCCAGGCAGTAGTAGATGCGATTGGTAAAGCTAAGACTGGTGCTCAAGATAAGCCAGTTACAGATATAACAATCAACAGCGTCACCATTGCTTAAGCGTTCAGCAACTTACACTTTAATCGCAGTTATCTGCGGTGCATATTTGCTGCAAATGATTATTCCTTCACTTCAACAGAATTTATATTTACGTGATCTCCCGTATCTACAATTCACAAACGAGTGGTATCGATTATTAACCGTTGCGCTTACACATGGCGGTTTGATGCATCTCGGTTTTAATATGTACGCGTTGATGGTTTTAGGTAATCCACTTGAAGCTGCTTTCGGAAAAAATAAGTTTCTTGCAATCTTTTTTATCTCATTAATTACCGGCTCATTGGCTTCGGCATATTTTGCACAAATCCCGAGCGCCTCAGTTGGTGCATCTGGTGCGATCTTTGGTTTATTCGGAGCACTGGCAATTGTTGGGAAGCGAATCGGAACCGATACTCGTTCGGTCTACATAATCATTGGAATTAACTTTGCAATCGGTTTTGCTTTAGGTGGAGTTGATTGGCATGCCCACCTTGGGGGATTACTGGGCGGGGTTTGTGCCTCCCAAATCCTTCTTACCAAGCGCTAAGAAGTTATCCACACAACTTACCCACACTGTGGAGAGAGTTACACCCGTGTAATTTAAAGGCGAGTTTTAGCGCCAGCGCGTTGCTAAAGTGAAGCCAACACCGATAAAACCAAAGCCAATAATCATGTTCCATGCGCCGATACCAGGGATTGGGTATCTGGTTTGGGTAACGTAAAAAGTGACGATCCAGAAAAGACCAATCAAGAAGCCAGCGACCATCGTAGGAGCTAACCATTTAGGGCTCTCAAGGGGGGCTGCAGGGGTATGGACTGCTACCTCGGCCTCATGGGTGTGCTTTTCAATGACTTTCTTACGGAGCTTGGATTTAGGCATACGCGAAAGATACACCATGGGTAAGAATGCTCCTATGGCCACCAGAATCCTCGTCGTCGACAACTACGACTCTTTCGTTTTTAACTTAGTCCAGTACTTAGGGCAGTTAGGGGCTGAATGTACGGTTGTGCGAAACGACGCAGTACAGGCGCAAGAGGCTAGTAACTATGACGGGGTTTTGATCTCCCCTGGACCAGGAACACCAGAGCGCGCAGGTGTGAGCATCGAAATGATTAAATATTGCGCCGAGAAAAAGATTCCACTCTTCGGTGTGTGCTTAGGCCACCAAGCAATCGGTGTTGCATTTGGGGCAACAGTTTCACGAGCTCCAGAGTTGCTTCACGGGAAAACTTCATTAGTGCATCACAACAATCAAGGTGTGCTCTATGGATTACCTTCACCGTTTACCGCAACGCGATATCACTCCTTGTGTGTTGAACCAGAAACTATTGGAAAAGATTTAGAGGTTACTGGCAAAACAGAGTCTGGAATCGTAATGTCGATGCGGCACAAAACTTTACCGATCGAGGGAGTTCAGTTTCATCCTGAATCAGTGTTAACAGAACACGGACATGCAATGTTAGCTAACTGGTTGGTTGAGTGTGGAGATGCTGGTGCGCGCGAAAAAGCTGTTGGTTTATCACCAGTAGTTAATTCAAGAAATTAAGGCGCTTTATTAATTGTAATTGTTACTGACTTACCAATTGTTTGAGATGTGCCTGCATCTGGAGCTTGGCGAATAACAACTCCAACCGGTTGACTTGCATCGTATGCCTCGACCTCTTTAACTAAGAAGCCCGCTTGTACGAGAATTGTTTTTGCTTGAATTGCATCAACACCAATTAACACAGGAACCTCAACCTCACCACTTGCGATTTGCAAAATCACACCACTTCCGGCGGTTATTGTTGTTCCTGGTTCAGGAGTAACCATCAAAATTGTTCCTTGTGGTTGATCAGATGGAACTGCATCTGTTTGTGCAACAAGTAGACCAACTGCTGATAAAGCCGCACGGGCATCGATTAAAGACATTCCAATCAGATCTAGTGGAACCACTGCATCACCAGGACCATCTGAGAGCGTAAGCACAACTCCAGAACCCTTTTGCGCTCGCGTCGTAGCTAATGGAATCTGACTGGCCACACGATCTTTTGGAATTCTTGCATCATGGGCTCGCGTAAAAGTCACTACATAGTCCGAGAGCATCGCCTGTGCATCACTTTGGGTTAAACCAACGACGTTTGGAATTTGGGGAAAACTGGCGACATTCGTTGATGGTCGAGTAAATAAGAGCCCTGCCGATACAGCTCCAAGTGCGACTACGGTGGAAAGGGCCATGATCAAAAGCTTGCGACGAGGAATCTTCTTTCGTGCAATTCTTGTTGTTAACTCTTGCCCTGCGCCAATCTTGAATAAGTCATCCAACATTAAACCCGCAGATTGATAACGGTCCTCAGGTTTTTTCGCTAGCGCAACATTTAAAATAACATCGATACCTTCTGGTAAATCTGGCTGAAGCGCACTTGGTGAAATTAATTTCCCTGAAACATGTTGATAGGCGATTGAAACGGGAGTCTCACCAGTAAAAGGTGGTTGCCCAGTTAGAACTTCATATAGTAAGCAAGCGGTCGAATAAATATCGCTACGAAAATCTGCGACTTCACCCAAAGCTTGTTCGGGCGATAAATACTGCGCAGTTCCTACGATATTCCACGTACTTGTTAAAGTGGCTCCTAAATCTGCAAGCGCTCGAGCAATACCAAAATCCATTACCTTTACATCACCTTGATCGGTGATCATGACGTTTGCGGGTTTAATATCTCGGTGAACGATTCCACGCTCGTGTGAATACTCCAGCGCAGCCAATATTCCTTCACCAATTTCTAGCGCGCGCTTTAGTGGCACACGTTCACCCTTGTGTATTAACTCTCTAAGCGTGTGGCCAGAAACTAACTCCATCACAATGTACGGAGCAGGCTCTTCACCAGAGTCATATACAGCAACAATTCCAGGATGATTCAAACCAGCAGCGGCTACAGCCTCTTTTCTAAAGCGGGCAACAAAAGATGGATCACGCGCTAAATCACTTCGTAAAATCTTCACTGCAACGTGACGCGCCAAGCGCATATCTTGTGCAACATATACATCGGCCATGCCGCCAGTGCCGATCATTTCCCCAAGTTGGTAGCGACCTCCAAGTAGTTTGTCGGTCACTGTGCAGCCCCCACCATTGAATTGGCGGAAATTTCTGAACTAGTGACATCTGCAATTAGTACGGTCACATTGTCGGGAGCACCATTTACATATGTTGCATCAATCAGTGACTTGATCGCGCTATCTTTGTCACGAGTTTTGAGCAGACTCTTTATCTCTTTTTCGGTTAAAACGCCCGATAGGCCATCACTACATAACAAATATCTATCGCCCTCTAGTGCCTCATATAACTGCAAAACCGGAGTTATATTTCTATCTCCCATGAGAGCCTGCGTGAGAACCGAACGTTGGGGATGGTCAATAGCGTCAACCGCAGAGATTGCACCTTGATCGAGAAGCTCTTGAATTACGGTGTGGTCATTGCTCAACTGTTCAAATGTATTTCCACGCAAGCGGTAACAACGTGAGTCACCAACATGTAGAAGCGCAACAGTGTTGTCATGTAATAGAAGCGCAGTGAGCGTTGTACCCATTCCACGTAGTTCATTAGCTTCCTGTACATATTCACTAATGTTTGAATCAATTGTGTGTATAGAGTGCAACAAGAGATCTTCAATGGAATCGGAATCAATTGTGGTATTTGTTAACACCGGCACTAAAGAATGCAATGTCGTGATTGCGATTTTTGATGCAATCTCGCCTCCAGCATGACCGCCCATTCCATCAGCGACAGCGATAAGACGTTCGGTAACCAAACCAGAATCTTCATTGCCACTTCGAAGCAATCCAATAGCCGAGCGTGCGCTGGTATCGAAATTAAAGGCGCCCATAATGGATAAGCCTAACCCCTGTTAATCTTTAATCATGAAGATTTACGCCCACCGCGGAGCCTCCATTGATTTTCCTGAAATGACCATGAACGCCTACAAAGGCGCGGTAGATGCCGGAGCCGATGGCTTTGAATGTGATGTGCGAGTAACGAAAGATAATAAATTGGTTTTGTGGCACGACGCCGATATGAAGCGAGTGGCTGGACATGCAGGTCGAATCGCCGAAATGAAGTACTTAGAGATTAAGGCGCATTACCCGCAGGCAATACTTCTTGATGATCTTCTGGAGTTTGCTCGAGAGAATCGTAAAGAGGTTGCAATTGAGACGAAACATCCAGTTCCATCTGGAAGCGTGGTCGAAAAGAAAACGCTGGAATTAATTGCAGAAGAAGAATCCGTTGCCGATATTTACCTGATGTCATTTTCTTGGCTTGCAATCGAAAATATTCGACGAATTGATCCACAACAAAGAACAGTTGCGCTTCTCGAAGAGAGATTTAGTGGAGCAATGCGCAGATTTACCTCAGCAACTTATTTGGGTCCAAGCGTAGAGTTGTTACGATTAAAGCCAGAGTTGACCCAGGAACAGCGCAAACTCTTTGTATGGACCGTCGATGACGCCGAAGACATGCGATTTTGTTCAGATAGTGGCGTAGAAGTCCTTATTACAAATAATCCGTCATTTGCACGTAAGGTGCTCGGGTATCATTAGCAAGTGAGTACATATGCATATTTAGGTCCTAAGGGCACATTTACTGAAGCAGCCCTCAAAAAAATTACGTCATCAAATGACTCTTTGATTCCTTATGCCAATGTAACCGCTGCGCTTGATGCAGTGCGCGTTGGTAAAGCTCACTTTGCATTAGTACCAATTGAAAATTCAGTTGAAGGTGTTGTTGCACGCACACTTGATGAATTAGCAACAGGAACGCCACTTTCAATTGTTGGCGAAGTAACGTTGCCAGTTTCCTTTGCTTTAATGGTTAAGAATGATTCAATTGATATACGCCGAATTGCAACACATCCACACGCAGAAGCCCAATGCCGTGCATATATTGCACTGAACTACCCTGATGCAGAATTGATTGCGACAGCTTCAACCGCAGCTGCGGCAGAAGCGATTGGTAGAGGCGAGTTTGATGCCGCTATCGCAGCACCTGTCGCTGCTGCACATTATGGACTTCGTGTTATCGCCGACAACATCGGGGACATTGTTGGTGCAATTACTCGATTCGTCTTGGTATCAAAACCAACAACTTCACCAAAAGTGACAGGCTTTGATCGCACATCGTTAGCGGTTTTTATTGGCATGGATCACGCGGGTGCACTCCTTGATATTCTGACTGAGTTTGCTAAGCGCGACGTAAACCTAACTTTTATTCAAAGCCGTCCCACAGGTTTAGAGCTTGGGCATTACCATTTCATTATTGATGCAGAAGGCCATGTAAGCGATGCCCCTGTGAAGGAGACAATCGAAGCGTTACGTGCAATCTGTGAAGATATCCGTTTCTTAGGTTCATACCCACGCGAAAAGGCTGCAAAATGATTGACATTAAATTCTTACGTGAGAACCCTGATGTAGTACGTGCTTCACAAACTGCGCGCGGTGAAGATGCAGGGATTGTTGACCATGCTTTAGCCGCAGATGATGCCCGCAGGATTGCATTAAGTGAGTTTGAAACCTTACGTGCTGAACAAAATGCGCTTTCAAAGTTAGTCGGTTCTGCAAAGGGCGATGAAAAAAATTCATTGCTTGATAACGCTAAAAACCTTGCCAACTCGGTTAAAGAGGCTGATAGCAAGCGCTCAGAGTTAGAAGAGCAGGCGAAGAACTTAGTTATGCAACTCTCAAATGTTTTAGATCCAGCGGCACCAATCGGAAAAGAAGAAGATTTTGTAGTTATCGAACACGTTGGCACACCGCGAAGCTTTGATTTTGAAGCCAAAGACCATGTTGAGTTAGGCAAACTTCTTGGTGCAATTGATACAGAGCGCGGCGCAAAAGTTGCTGGTTCGCGTTCATATTATTTAACAGGCTCAGGCGCCATGCTTGAGTTTGCGTTAGTTAACTATGCAATTGCATCTGCACTTAAAGCTGGTTTCACCCCCGTAATTCCACCAGTGCTTGTAAATCCACCTGCTATGGAAGGCACGGGATTTTTAGGCCAAGCTGCTGAAAATGTTTATCACCTTGAAAAAGATGATGTGTATTTAGTTGGAACAAGCGAAGTTCCATTAGCTGCGTATCACATGGATGAAGTTTTACCGGCAGAAAAACTTCCACTTCGTTATGCCGGATACTCGTCATGCTTTCGTCGTGAAGCTGGCACGTATGGCAAAGACACTCGTGGAATTATTAGAGTTCACCAGTTCGATAAAGTGGAGATGTTTTCTTTCTGCCACCCCGATCAAGCCATTGAAGAACATAAACGTTTATTAGGGTGGGAAAAGGATTTCCTTAATGCGATGGAAATCCCATATCGAGTCATTGATGTTGCCTCGGGTGACTTAGGGTCGAGTGCTAACCGCAAATTTGATATTGAAGCGTGGATTCCCACCCAAAACGCTTATAGAGAAGTTACTAGCACCTCAAACTGCACGGAATTCCAGGCGCGCAGATTGAATATTCGCTTTAAGGATGCCGAGGGGACAAAGGTTGTAGCAACACTTAATGGAACTTTGGTAGCAATTCCACGAATGATTGTCGCAATCCTTGAAAACCATCAAAATGCCGATGGAAGTGTCAATATTCCAAAGGCGCTACAACCATTTTTAGGTAAAGAGCGATTCGAGTTGGTGTGAGTAAACGTCCACAATTAATTGCAACGGATTTAGATGGAACTATTGTTAAACATGATGGATCAATTTCTAAACGAACAGTAGAAGCTTTTACAGCTGCACATGAATTAGGAATCCATATTTTCTTTGTCACAGGTCGCCCTCCACGCTGGATGCATGAAATCCGTGAGACATTTAATTTTGGTGATTGCATCTGCGGAAATGGCGCCATGCTTTACGATTTAAAAAATGACAAAGTTACAGAAGAGTGGATGCTCACTAGTGAGCAACAGATTCAGGTAGCTCAGAAGTTACGTACAGCAATCCCACCAATATCTTTTGCCATCGAATCTCATGATTATTTTCACCGCGAGAAAATATATGTTCCTCGCTGGGATATAGGTTTAGACAATATCGGGGTAGATGCAATTGAAGATGCCGTTCGAGGTCCGGCATTTAAGATGTTAGCTCGATGCAGTGATGCAGAGTTTACTTCCGATCAAATGCTAGAAATTGCACAGCGCGAACTGGATGGATTAGTTACAGTCACACATTCAAATGCAAGAGAGTCATTACTTGAGATTTCAGCGCTAGGAGTTTCCAAAGGTATGACCCTTGCTAAAGTTGCAGGACGTCTATCTATTGATGCAAAAGACTGTGTTTCATTCGGCGATAATCCAAATGATTTTTCAATGCTTCAATGGTGTGGGCGCTCTTATGCCATGGCAGATGGCCATCCGGATGGCGTGAACTATGCAACATCGCTCGCCCCACCACATTCAGAGGATGGCGTCGCGATCATTATTGAAGAGTTACTGCAACTGCCGGCGTAAAAAGCTGGCCGATTTTCGACTACTGGATTATTCAGGTACCCTCTCCCACGGAGGGCTCGCATAGCGGCCGAGTGCACCGGTCTTGAAAACCGGCAAACGAAAGTTTCGTGGGTTCAAATCCCACGCCCTCCGCCAGTTTTTCTCATTGTGTGGCTGAGTTCATAGCCATTACGCGGGTACTTGCCTAGCCTGTTTTTCCTTACCAGAGGACACTTACCCCTAGTGCAGTGCCGGTTATAAAGAACTCGGTTTCATAGAAGTTAGGGGCTTGAAATGTCAGGTGTATTTTCACCAACGCGCGCAAAAATCAAGGAGCGCACGCTTCGTACTGATAAATGGTGGCTACAACCAGCAATTACATTTGGCGTTCTATTCTCCTTCGTTATTTACGCAACATTCCGCGCATTTGAAAATAAATATTATTTTTCCGAGCCACTCATCTCACCTTTTTATTCACCATGTTTATCTACAGCCTGCGAACCTGGATCAGCACTCTCCTTTTTTGGTCAGCCTTTTAACAATAAGTATTTTGGTATTGGTATTTCACCCGCTCTATTCATTTTGATTTTTCCACTCGGCTTTCGCATGACCTGTTATTACTATCGCAAAGCGTATTACCGTGCATTTTGGTTATCGCCACCTGCATGTGCCGTTGCCGAACCACACACTAAGTACACTGGCGAAACTCGTGCGCCATTAATTTTGCAAAATAGCCACCGTTGGTTTTTTTATGCAGGATTAATCTTTAACGTGATTTTAACGTGGGATGTAATCTTGTCATTTAGAAATGCCGACAAAGAGTGGGGACATATGAGTGTTGGAACACTTGTGTTCCTGTTTTCAACGACAATGTTGTGGCTCTATTCGCTTTCTTGCCACACATGCCGTCACACACTTGGTGGACGCTTAAAGCATTTCTCAAAACATCCAGTGCGATACAAGGCCTGGACAATAGTTTCTGTCTTAAATCACAAACACCCAACTTTTGCATGGATCTCACTCTTCGGAGTTGCTGGTGCCGATATTTATGTCCGCGCGGTTGCATCTGGTGCAATCTCTAACTTCTACTTCTTCTAAGGAAATCGATATGACACAGCTAGAGCGCCATTCATACGATGTACTTGTTATAGGTGCAGGCGGGGCTGGCTTGCGTGCTGCCGTTGAAGCCCGCGAAGCGGGTTTACGTGTCGCAATCATTTGTAAGTCCTTATTTGGCAAGGCTCATACAGTGATGGCAGAGGGTGGCGCCGCAGCATCAATGGGAAACGTTAACGAGAATGACAACTGGATGGTGCACTTTCGCGACACTATGCGCGGGGGCAAATTCCTTAATCATTACCGCATGGCAGAGCTTCACGCCAAAGAGGCCCCAGATCGCATCTGGGAGCTTGAAGTATGGGGCGCACTTTTTGATCGCACGAAAGAAGGAAAGATTTCACAACGTAACTTTGGTGGGCATGAATACCCTCGCCTTGCACACGTTGGCGATCGCACAGGCCTAGAACTTATTCGCACAATGCAGCAGCGCATCGTCGCTTTGCAACAACAAGATGGTCGTGATCACGGTGATATGGAAAGCCATATTAAAGTTTTTGCTGAATTAACTATTACAGAAATTTTAAAAGAAAATGGAAAAGTCGCTGGAGCCTATGGTTACTGGCGTGAAACTGGTGCTGAAGTTTTATTTGAAGCACCTGCAGTAATTATTGCAACCGGTGGAGTTGGTAAGACATTTAAAATTACATCAAACTCTTGGGAAGGTACTGGTGACGGGCACGCGCTCGCACTCAAAGCTGGCGCAAACTTAGTTGACATGGAGTTTTTACAGTTCCACCCAACGGGAATGGTCTGGCCACCATCTGTTCGCGGAATTTTAGTAACGGAATCAGTTCGCGGTGAAGGTGGAATTTTAACTAACGCTCTTGGTGAACGCTTTATGTTTAAGTACATCCCTGAAGTATTCAAGAAGATGTATGCAGATAATGAAGCCGAAGCTGATCGTTGGTACTTAGATCAAGACAATAATCGACGTCCTCCAGAACTGTTACCTCGCGATGAAGTTGCGCGCGCAATTAACACTGAAGTTAAAGCTGGACGAGGTTCCGAACATGGTGGCGTTTTCTTGGATGTATCTAAGAGATTGCCAGCTGAAGTCATTAAAAAACGCCTGCCATCAATGTGGCATCAGTTCTATGAGCTCGCAGGTGTTGATATTACGAAAGAGCCAATGGAGGTTGGTCCAACCTGCCACTACGTCATGGGTGGAGTTGAAGTAGAGCCTGATAATGCAGCTGCAGTAGGGGTTCCAGGGCTATTTGCTGCTGGTGAAGTTGCCGGTGGAATGCACGGTTCAAACCGCTTGGGTGGAAACTCATTAACAGATTTATTGGTGTTCGGTCGTCGTGCAGGTATGGGCGCAACTGAATACTTAAAGCACAACGGTAAAAATCCAGTAAGTGACGCCGCTATTAAGGCAGCAGAAGTAAGAATTGCAGCACCATTTGATCGACAAGGTGGCGAAAACTCTTACTCTCTTCACGCTGAACTGCAGGAGATTACACATAACTTAGTCGGAATCATCCGAACACAATCTGAGTTAGAAGATGCAATTACAAAGATTGCCGATATTAGAAAGCGCAGCGCAAATGTCGCTGTTGCTGGTGGGCGCATATTCAATCCTGGCTTCCACTTAGCTTTCGATTTAGACAATATGTTGTTAGTCGCCGAGTCTGCAGCTAAGTCAGCGTTGTTGCGTAAAGAGTCTCGCGGTGGACATACACGCGATGATTTCCCAGGTATGGACAATAAGTGGCGTCAGGTAAACCACGTTTCATCTTTTGATGGCACACAAGTAAACGTTCGCGAACAAGCTCTTCCTGTTTTACCTAAAGAACTCTTCGACCTCTTTGATGTTCATGAGTTAGAGAAATACATGACCACGGAGGAAATCGCGAAAGGTGGTTCCAACTAATGGCACGCAAACTTAATCTTCGGATTTGGCGTGGTGATTCAACTACGGGCGCACTGCAAGACGTGCAGGTGGATGTTAATGAAGGCGAAGTTGTTCTCGATGTAATTCACCGCGTACAAGCAACACAGATGGGCGACCTAGCCGTTCGTTGGAACTGCAAAGCAGGTAAGTGCGGCTCTTGCTCCATGGAGATCAACGGAAAGCCTCGTTTAGCCTGTATGACGCAGGTTGCTGCATACGGTGAGGATGAAACAATCACCGTTACCCCGTTGCGAGCATTTCCAGTAATTAAGGATTTAGTCACGGATGTATCTTTTAATTACAAGAAAGCAATGGAAATTCCGGCATATGCCCACCCGGCAGAGCTAGCGCCAGGGGAAGCACGCATGGAACAGATAGATGTCGAGCGCAGCCAAGAGTTCCGCAAGTGCATCGAATGTTTCTTGTGCCAAGACACATGCCACGTTATTCGCGATCATGAAGAGAACAAGAAATCCTTTGCTGGTCCACGCTTCTTTATTCGCATCGCTGAACTAGATATGCACCCGCTAGATACTTTGAAGAACCGCAAGCGAACCGCTCAAGAAGAGCATGGCTTGGGAATGTGCAACATTACAAAGTGCTGCACCGAAGTCTGCCCTGAGCACATCCGTATCACTGACAACGCCATCATTCCTATGAAAGAGCGCGTTGTAGATATTAAATATGATCCAGCACGCTGGTTAGGCTCCAAAATTCGCAAGCGTGACGGTATCGTTTAATACATGAAATTACTTCTTCGTTGGGTAGCCCTTGCACTCTCCTTCTGGGTAGCTACAGCGTTGATTCCAGGTATTGATGTTAAAGGTGGATTCACAACGTATCTGTGGGTTGCCCTTCTCTTCGGTCTGCTGAATGCAACATTAGGTTCCGTGTTAAAAGTTCTCACACTTCCAGCAGTCATTGTGACTCTGGGGTTATTCCTGGTTGTTGTGAATGCATCGATTCTTATGCTCGTCGCACGCTGGAGCGATAAGTTAGATGTCAATAATTTCTGGTCAGCGATTTTTGCGGCGTTAGTTATTAGTGTTGTAACGCGATTAGTTAGTGGAGTTACCAAGAAAGCCCTACCCCTCTGAAATCCTTAGTACTAGTTTCACTAGGGGGTATATGTGGCTCACTGGTTCGTTACTGGTTGGGTATCGAGATTCCCGGTGGCCGAAATGCAACCCTGGCAGCGAATTTAATCGGCGTTGCTGTAGCTACATTTCTTCTGGTTTTAATGGAGCGCCGCGGCACAATGAATATGCGCCACTTTCTACTTCCGGGTTTCTGTGCAGGTCTGACTACCTTTTCTGCAGTCGCAGGGCTCACCGTCGAACCACACGAAGGCGGTTCGCTATTTCTCGTTCACAACATTATTTTCTCGCTCGTAATTATTGTTGTTATCTTCCCAATAGCTAGAAAATTAATTCCGGTACGTGCATGAAGACATTATTTGTGATTCTTGGTGCCACTATTGGTGCACCGTTACGATTTGCAATAGATCAGTACATCCGTAGATTCACAACTAAACCCTATGGAATATTTCTGGTCAACATAGTTGGTTCATTTGTTTGGGGCGTCAGCATGAATACCTCCAGCACGATGCATGCACTCTTCGTCATAGGTTTTGCCGGTGCATTCACGACATGGTCAACATTTATGCTGGATTTCTTTTTGGCCTATGAGTTAAAGAATTACAAAAGTGCAGCAATAAACCTCAGCGCTTCAATCGGCTTTGGCTTACTTGCAGCGTGGGCTGGAATTACTTTAGCGAAGTGAAGCCATCCAGGCTTCAATCTCATCTGGATGACGAGGCATATTCTCACTCAAGTTAATGCAACCAGTTTCCGTCACTAGAACGTCATCTTCAATGCGAATACCAATTCCACGATACTCAGGCGCAAATAACTCATCATCTGGCTGGATATAAAGCCCTGGCTCAACAGTTAAAACCATTCCTGCCTCGAGTTTTGCTTCGGTGTACTGATCTTTACGAGCCTGGGCGCAGTCATGGACATCTAGGCCCAACATATGACTGACGCCATGCAACGTCCAACGCTTATGCAGACCAACTTCTGGTCGCATAGATTCTTCAGCGCTAATAGTTAATACGCCCATATCAACTAAACCTTGGGCTAAAACCGTTTGACAGGCTTTGTTAATTTCAAGGAAATCAACACCTGCACGAATAGCTGCAAAACCAGCTTTTTGCGCCTCATAGACCAACATATACAAAGAGCGCTGGGCTGGAGTGAACTTTCCACTTACCGGAAATGTTCGCGTGATATCAGCGGTATAAAAAGAATCTAGTTCAACGCCAGCATCTAGCAGAAGCAAATCGCCGTTTTTAACTGCGCCATCATTTCGAGTCCAGTGAAGGACGCATGCATGCGAACCTGCGGCAGAGATTGTGTCGTACCCAAGTTCGTTGCCTTCAATGCGCGCACGACCATAAAAAGCTGCCTCAACAACACGTTCTCCTCGTGGAGTTGCTAATGCTGCCCGTAAAGATCGGATTGCATCATTGAATCCGCGGTGGGTTACATCAACAGATTTTTGTAATTCATTAATTTCATGATCATCTTTTATTAAGCGGGCAACAGAGACAAAATTAACAAGCTCATCATCGCGCTTAGATTTCTTAACAACTGCATCAACAAGAGCATCTTCGCCATGTAACGCTACTGTTGGTGTGCCATCTTTAAGTACTGCTTCCAAGTCATTTACTTTTCGAACTTCAATACCAAAGCGCTGAGCAGCTTCATCAGTAGTAAATCGACGTCCTACCCACAGTTCACCGTATTTACGGTCATTATAAAAAGCGCTGGTATCGCGGGTAGAGCGCGGTTGGATATACATGATGGAATCGTGGCCTTCGCCATTTGGTTCCATAACTAAAACTGCATCAGATGTAACTTCTTCACCTTGAATACCGGTGTAATAAACAAAAGCGCTGTGTGGACGGAATCTGTAATCAGTATCGTTACTGCGAACCTTAGAGTTTCCACTGGGCAGAACAATGCGTAAACCTTGAAAGGCTTGAGAGAGTTTTTCTCGACGCGCAAAGCAGTAAGGAATCATGGGGTCTTGGACTATTCCCTCTAAAGGCGAAGGTGCCCAGCCGGTTTTCATGAACTCGGCGTAGAGATCTGAAGGGGGAACGTCGTATACCCGACGGCTTTCGACCGGCTTATCAGTGGATTCCATGGCTTTAGCGTACAAGTTGAGAGAATTGGTAGCCAACCCAGCACACGGTAAACTTTTACCGTACTCGGAGACGTCGCATAGCCCGGTCGAGTGCGCCTCACTGCTAACGAGGTAAGGTTTAATCGCCTTCAGGAGTTCAAATCTCCTCGTCTCCGCCAGATTTATGCAGACAGAAGCGACAACTAATTCTTCAGTTGTGCGATATCCAAGAGCTCTCCATTTATAGGAGTATCAGTTGGGCAGCTTGCATCTAACTCCGCAATCTCTGCTGCACTTAAGGTGATCTTTGTTCCTTCAAGCGAATCTAGAATTGACGCCGCTTTGGATGCACCTGGGATTGGAATTGATGTTGGGAACTTTGCAAGGTGCCAGGCGATCGTTAATGCATAGGGTGAGACGCCTTTAGTGTCTGCAAGAGTTTTGAATGCTCCAATTTCACCAGAACCTAGACGTTTGAAGTTACGCCCTCCACCAAGTGGAGACCAAGGAAGAAAAGCGATTCCATGCTCGGTGCAGATATCAATTACCTCGGCCCAGTGATGATAGTTAGGGCTGTATTCATTTTGCACAGAGATAATGCCGCCTTGCGCAGGTGTACCGCCAGCTTTGATTGCATGGTGCAACATTTCTGCGTTCACATTACTTAAACCAATTTCTTGAACAAAGCCATGGTCTTTTAACGTCAAAACATTATCGAATTGATCTTCATATGAAATTGCAGGATCGGTTCTATGGTGTTGCCACAATGGAATTTTTGCTAGACCCATTTTTAGCGCAGATGCTTCAACTGCGCGGTATAGATAATGTCGTGATGCATTACGACCAGCTTTGCCAAACATCGTGCCATTTTCTTCGCGAGTTATACCGGCTTTAGTAGTCAGAACTACCTTCGCCTTTTGTTCAGGGGTTCCACCCCAACTGTGAAAAGCCTTGCCAACAAGGATTTCATTGTGACCCATGCTGTTCCACGACGGTGCATAAATATCGGCGGTATCGAGCAAAGTCACTCCAGCATCGAGGGCAGCGTGAATGACGCTAATTGCCCGCTCGGGATTATTAATTAAATCTGGATCACGGTCGTGGGGGAAGGAAAGAGGCATGCAACCCATGCCGATAGCTGAGACAGTGAAAGGACCAAGTGCGCGCTGAGGAATCATTGGAGCACTCTATCCTGAGGCCTTTCGCAGTTAAGATGTCCCAATGGCGAACTTCAGAATTGCAATTATCGGTGCAGGACCGGCCGGTTACTTTGCAGCACAAGCTCTGCATAACCAGCAGAGCGAGGATCGCATATTTGCGATTGACATGATTGAGCGGCTCCCAACACCATGGGGATTAGTTCGCAGCGGCGTTGCCCCTGATCATCCCAAGATTAAGACAGTCGCTAAAGTCTTTGAAAAGATTGCCGCCGACCCAAACTTTCGACTCTTTGCAAACGTTGAAATTGGAACGGATATTACAGTTGCCCAATTGGCAGAAAAATATGACGCCGTAATTCTTGCAACCGGCTCCTCCCTGGGTAAGCAGCTTGGGATTCCAGGTGAAAACTTGCCGGGCTCAATGTCGGCAGCTGATTTTGTGCCTTGGTACAACGCGCATCCAGACTTTGCAGATCATCACGTTGATTTAAGTTGCGATACCGCAGTCGTTATAGGTGCAGGCAATGTAGCTATGGATGTTGCACGTATGTTGGCCCTTGAACCAAGCGAGCTTGATCCAACAGATACTGCAGACCACGCTATTGATGCCTTCAAGAAGAGCGCAGTCCGTGACGTTTATATCAGCGCTCGCAGAGGACCTGAGCATGCAGCATTTACTTCACCAGAGCTTCGTGAACTGCCGAAACTTGAACACACAAATGTAATTATGAATATTGAAGATGTGAATGCAGCCATTGCACGAGCAGGGGATGCTCCTGAAAAGGATGTTAAAAGTAATCTTGACGCGATGCTCTTAATTGCTGAGGCAGAACCTAAGAGCCACGAACGCACTATGCGTTTTCTTTTCCAACACACACCTAAAGAAATTATTGGTACAGAGCGCGTTGAAGCTGTTATTTATTCGACCCCGACGGGTGATGTAACGGTTAAATGCGGACTTGTAATTACCGCTATTGGTTATCACGCACAAAGTATTGATGGTGTTGATTATGAAAACGGCAAAGTTGTTAACACGGATGGTCGCGTTAAAGAGAATATTTATGTCGTGGGCTGGGCAAAACGCGGCCCATCGGGGGTAATCGGCACTAACAAATCTGATGCAGCAACGGTAATTGAGTTACTACTGGAAGATTTACATGCACCTAAAGACTGCGGAGATATTTCAGATCTACTTACACATCAAATAGTCGTAGATCAAAGCGCGTGGCAGAAAATTAACGCTGCGGAAGTTGCAGCAGGTGAACATTTAGGTAAACCTCGGGTCAAGACTATTGAGCGCACTGCACTGCTTAAACTTTCAAGATAGTAGCTGCTGTTCACATAGTAGAAATCTTGCCTTCACCTTCCGTTTAGAAGTTTAAAAACTCACCCTGTTTGAATTAACCCATGAAACAAAACCTTAAATCCCGCTCTTCACAAGGCTTAGGCGCACTCGCCACGGCCGTCGCAGTATTAGTCTCCCTACTAATTCCTTCAGCACAAGCAGTTACCTATTCGCTGCCGGGTGCACCAACAAATGTTACTTCTTATATTGGCGCGCGCGGCATTGTCGTCAAATGGACTCCATCAACTGCGGTAACTCCAGAAATTACAGGTTATGTAGTTTCAGCAGGCGCGGGCTCATGTCCAATATTCATACCTGCAGGTGCTAACTCCATTGTGAACATGCCAGTCGTAAAGGGTCAACCAGGAGGAACCCCAACAGTGCAGGCGGTTAACGCTTATGGTTTCTCAAAGCCAGCACTCTCCCAGATTTCTTACACAAAGTATGAATTAGCCACCGTTGCATCTGATTCATACAAATCAGTTCAAGTTTTGCAGTTCAGTGATCTACACGGTGCAATTGAAGTGGGTAGCTCATTTGGAGCAGCTCTCTTAGTAAGCAACTTCGAAGCAGATCGCAAAGCCGCAGCTGCAACAGTCACGGTTTCATCGGGTGACAACATCGGTGCAGCACCACCTATTTCAACTGAATTCGAAGAGCTACCAACAATTGAATCAATGAATTTAATGAAGGTTGATGCTTCAACTTTTGGAAACCACGAGCACGATCGCAATTTAGCTCACGTTCAAAAGGTTATCGGAGCTTCTGATTTTCAATGGGTTGTTTCTAACTACCCAGAAACATCTATGTCTGTATTAAAATCTGATTCCAAGCAAGCCAAAACCTTCACAATCATCGATCGCGGTGGAGTAAAAATTGGCATCGTTGGTTCAAATACACCAGAAACAATTGAGCAAGTCTTCCCAGGAAACTTGGATTACATTGATGCAAATGGCAAGAAAGCAACCATTCAAATCGATCCAGGTGTAGCTGGAATCAACAAGGCAATTGTGGCCGCTAAGGCTGCCGGTGCTGACATTGTTATCGCAGTTATTCACCAAGGTTGGCTAGAGAATGCAGATGGAGTTGCTAAAGGCCTATTTAATAGCCTTGCTTCACAAATTAAGGGCGCTGCTGCAATTTATGGTGGCCACAGCCATCAGACTTTCTCAACTGTGCTCACATCTAAAGTTGGGGCATCACCTGTTCTATTGGGTGAAGTTCGTAACGCTGGTGTTGAATACACGCGCTCACAAATCTGTATGAAAAATGGAAGAGTCGTCGGTTCTTCATTGCAAAATGTTTTGAAGGCTGCCGCTCCAGCAATAAACACTGGGGTAGTCAGTACTATTACAACACAGGATGCAACCGCAGCGGCTCTTGTTAAAAAGTATAAGGATCAACTCACTGGAAAACTTGATGTAAAAATCGGTTCTGTTTCTGGAATATTCCCACGTGGAGGAACTCCAGCCGTAGAACGCTCTGGTGAAAACCCAATGGGAATTTACATTGCAGATCTTCTACGTGCGAAGTACAAGACTGACTTCGCACTTTCAAATGGTGGCGGTATCCGCGATACATTCCCAGCAAAGAACTACATTCCTGCCGATACCAAGTTAGTTCGTACTGGTACTGGCCCATTAGATGTAACTCTTGGAGATGCGCTAACGGTTTATCCATTTGGTAATCAAGTGGCAACAACAGTTGTAACTGGAGCAAATCTTTGGGCAGCACTTGAGAACGGCGTTGGTGGAAACTACCCAGGCGATGGCCGCTTCCCACAGGTATCGGGATTCAAGTTCTCATTTGATGCTTCTAAGCCACTTGGAAGTCGTATCGTGTCTGTAACCAAGAATGATGGAACTCCAATTGCAAAAGATTCAACTGTGTACACACTCACAACTCTTGATTACATCATTTATGGTGGAGATGGATATGTGAACGTGTTCT
>Ga0214919_10001970_pt1 | contig 32856 bp, 37 predicted proteins | sample LL1503_MetaG_FD_177994 | JGI IMG/M metagenome (GOLD analysis project Ga0214919, IMG submission 177994) | Freshwater microbial communities from Lake Lanier, Atlanta, Georgia, United States - LL-1503 | ecosystem: Environmental > Aquatic > Freshwater > Lake | place: USA: Georgia | collected... | reverse complement strand
TCTGGCGCTACTGCGGATGCGTTAACTGCGAATTCAACTTCGATTACGGCACAACTAAATACTTCAGTTAATTACATTCGTAACTCGGTAAAAGCAACGGTTGATGCTTACGATGGCACAGTCTCGCTCTATCAATGGGATGAAAAAGACCCAGTTCTATCCACTTGGAGTAAAGCATTTCCTGGCGTTATAAAGCCAAAGAGCGCGATATCGGAAGGCTTGATGAGCCATATCCGTTACCCAGAAGATATTTTCCGAGTCCAACGCGACATTTTGAGTTCGTACCATGTACAAACTGCAAATGCTTTTTATGGCGGTCAAGATTTCTGGCGGGTACCGCGCGACCCATCAACTTTTGGATCTAATGCAGGTGCCCAACCACCTTATTACTACACCCTTGAAATGCCAGGTGCTAAGAAGCCTGCATTTTCATTAACTACGCCATTTGTACCGCGAGGTGGTCGGGAAAACTTATCTGCATTTGCAGTTGTGAATTCAGATCCAGGTCCAGATTACGGAAAAATTACAGTTCTGCAATTACCGCGTTCTACAAATATCGCTGGACCTTCACAAGTTGCGTCTAATTTTGAAGCAAAACCTGAAGTTGCAACTGCGTTATCGTTGTTACGCCAAGGTGGTTCCGATGTAGTACTTGGAAACTTGTTAACGTTGCCAGTCGGTAGCGGTTTGCTATATGTGCAACCAGTCTATGTTCGCGCAACTGCCAACTCTTCTGCATATCCATTGCTACAAAAGATATTAGTTTCTTTTGGAGATCAAATCGGATTTGATAGTTCTTTACAAGGAGCGCTCGATCAAGTATTTGCTGGTAACTCTGGGACAAAAATTGGCAGCGTACCTACTGCTAATGGTTCGAGCACAACATCGAATTCATCTTCATCAAATAAAGCACTCGCATCGGCGCTAGCAAGTGCACAATCTGCTCTCGCAGATTCGCAAATAGCGCTGAAGAACGGCGACTTTGCTGCTTACGGAAAAGCACAAGATCGTTTGAAAGCGGCGATTGCAGCAGCGATTTCCGCACAACGCGGTTAATTTTGCTGACAATCTGAGCGAATTTCCCAATAGCTCATCAGCCCAATAAGATTGGCGAACCGACGCGGGGTGGAGCAGCTCGGTAGCTCGCTGGGCTCATAACCCAGAGGTCGTAGGTTCAAATCCTGCCCCCGCTACCAATTTTTACTGGTTTTACTTACTGGTTTTTACTGGGTTTGCCGAACCTTAATTCGAAGCGAATTAAGCACCACAAATAGACTCGAACCAGCCATAGCAGCTCCGGCATACATCGGATCAAGTAAACCTAGAGCCGCAATTGGAATTCCAACTACGTTATATGCAAATGCCCAAAGTAAATTTCCTCGAATAGTTCCCAAAGTTCGCTTCGAAAGTTTAATTGCATCAAGTGCCGCAAATAGTGTTGGGCGGAGCAGCGTGATATCGGCGCTCGAAATTGCAGTATCAGTTCCAGTACCCATTGCCATACTTAAATCAGATTCCACAAGTGCAGCTGCATCATTAATGCCATCGCCAAGCATCAATACTTTCTTGCCCTCGCCACGCAACTTCTTAATTAATAACACTTTATCTGCCGGAGATGCTTCTGAAATTACGCGATCTGGTGAGATCCCAACTTGATTTGCAATTTCAAGCGCAGCGCTTCGATGATCGCCAGTGATTAACCATATCTCCATTGATGCATCGTTTAGCGCGGCGATAGATCTCGAAGCATCTGCCTTTATAGTGTCGCCAACTTCAATCGCTGCTAACGCAACGCCATCAATGGCAACAACCGAAATAGAGTGGCCATTTACTTCGGCCCTAGAAATCGCTTCTTGTAACGGTTTAGGAAACGAAAATGTTGCTTTAAGAATAGAAGCCGGCGTGCCAATCAAGACCGGCAACTCTGATCCCGAGACATTTACTCTCGCAGCTACACCTTGGCCTGAAGTTTGCGAATAATCAGTTAGAGAACTTTTTGTAACACCTTGGCCAATTAAATATTGTGTGATGGCGCGCGCCACCGGATGGCTGTTATCTGCTTCGACAGTATGGGTTGCGATTAGCAAGTCAGATAATGAGATCTTTAACGCTGGATTAGCTGCAAAAGTTAAGTCGATTACTTGCATTTCCCCAAGAGTTAAAGTGCCAGTCTTATCAAAGACAACCGTGTTGATAGTTCGCGCAACTTCAAGTGAGCTTGTTTTACGGAGCACAATGCCATTTTGAGCGCCCCGCCCAGTTGCCACTAAAAGCGCAACCGGCGTAGCTAATCCAAGCGCGCATGGACAAGCGATAACTAGCACCGCTACTGCTGCAGCTATTGAAGTCTGTAAAGAATGATCAGTTAAATACCAAGCCGCAAAAGTTCCGATCGCAATTAGCAAAACTACTGGGACAAAAATTGAGCTAATTCGGTCAACGGTTTTTTGAATCGGGGCTTTCTCGGTCTGTGCTGTAAGCACCATCGAAGTAATGCGGGAGAGTTCGGTATCTCGACCAACTCGTTGGGCTTGAATTACTAATCTGCCGTTTAAATTAATGGCACCGCCAACCACTAACGATCCAGGCTTTACATCGATTGGTAGTGATTCACCTGAGATTAGCGAATTATCAACGCTGCTCTCTCCAGAAATAATTATGCCATCAGTTGGAATCCGATCGCCTGGTTTAACTATGCAATGATCGCCAACTTCCAGAGATTGAATTGGTGCTATAACTTCTTCGTTGCCGCGCAAAATCGTGACTTCCTTGGTATTGATTGCTAATAAATTAGCAAGAGCCGACCCTGCTCGTCGTTTTGCTTTGCTCTCTAGATATCTTCCTAAAACAATAAATAAAACAACAGCCGCGGCAACTTCTGTATAAATATCGCCAGCACCAGTCGCGTTAGCGTAAATCGACCACGAAAAAGCGGAGAGTGAACCAAGCGAGATTAAAGTATCCATAGTTGGATGCGCGATATTTCGGAGTGCGGTTCTATGAATCGGGTAAGCGATAATGAAAATTATTGGGGCCGTAATTGCGATCGAAAGCCATCCAGTTGCGGAGTAAAGTGGATGGGCGATTCCCAAAGAATCTAGCGCGTCAATTATTTTTGGTTCCAGGTAATGATGGGCTGACATCGACATCGAAATCACAATTACTGGAATTGCCAAAATTGCAGCAAAGAAAACTCGCCATCCCATTCGACGAGAACGGGAAAAACTCTCGGTTTCATCAGCTAATAACGTTGCGCCATATCCAGTCTTTTTTACGACATCGATGAGCGTGCTGGCTTTGTACCCTTTCGGAGCCAAAATGTGGGCGGATTCAGTGGCGAAATTAACTGTGGCTGAAATTCCTTCCAATCCATTTAACGATCGCTCAATCGCGGCAACACATGCCGAACAAGTCATGCCCTCAAGCTTTAAATCAATCTGCTCGCTGGTGCTAACAATTTGTGAAGTACTCATTTAATTGAACCTAAAAATTGTTGGTGTAATAGACCATTTGAAGAGATGGCGCTCGTTCCGAACACACCAGGAGTTCCGTCGAATGAAGTGAATGTGCCGCCAGCTTCGCGGACAATTACTTCAAGGGCTGCCATATCCCAGAGCGCTAATTTAGGTTCGACTGCAATATCTACTGCGCCTTCCGCAACTAACATATGAGACCAAAAATCTCCATACGCCCGCATTCGCCAAATTTTATCTAGTAGTGCAAGAAACTTTTCGCGATGTTGGTTCCACCCAGTTAAATCCGAAAAGGAGATCGATGCATCATCTAGCTTTGCAACTTTAGAAACCTCAATTTTAGCAGGGGTGCCGTTATTTACTGATAAAAATGCGCCACCACTTTTCGAACCATGCCATCTTCGGAAAAGTGCGGGAGCGCTAACTACGCCCACCACAACTTCACCGGCTTCAACTAAACCGATTAAAGTCGCCCAAGCAGGAATACCGCGCATGAAATTCTTAGTTCCATCAATTGGATCAATTACCCAGTAACGATCTGGTTTCGCATCGCTACCGCCAAATTCTTCACCAATTACGTGATCGTTTGGATGCGCTAATTTAATTAAATTTCTGATTTTTTCTTCGGTAGCTTTATCCGCATCAGTTACTGGGGTGTTATCTGGTTTTGTAGTAATAACTAAATCGAGTGCATTGAATCTATCTAAAGTAATTAAATCGGCAGCATCGGCTAACTTATGAGCAAGCGCAAGATCATCTGCGTGATTCTTACTTTGATTAACCATCGTGGCGCTTACTTTACTCGTCGGAGTTAAGCAGGCCGCGGAGACTTTTTACGCGCTCTTTGCGAGCCGTTTCACTGCCAGCCCAAAGGTCGAGTTCGCAGCCCACTTCATCATGCGAGCAGTTTTTAGCACATTTGTTTATCACATCAGCAAAATCCGAAAACGATCCAATTACGCGATCGCGATCGACATGCCTTAGCCCGAAAGAACGGACCCCAGGTGTATCAATAATCCATCCGGAGTTAACTTGGTTTTTGAGCTCTGGTAATTTCAATGCAACTGCACTTGATGAAGTGTGTCGACCGCGACCAGTTACATCGTTAACATCTCCGACAGCGCGCACATCTGTATCTAGTAGCGCATTTACTAAGGTGGATTTTCCAACGCCAGAGTGGCCGATTAATACCGATGTTTTATTGCGAAGTAATTCTTTAATTTGAATTAAGTCGCCACCGCGTCTTGTCTGCAGCGTTTTTACACCTAGATTGAGATATGGCTTCAAGAAATTATTAGCGTCAGCTAAGTCGCTTTTTGTGATGAGAATTATCGGTTCAATTCCTTGGTCGAAAGCCACAACCAGACAACGATCAACCAAACCACTTCGAGGTTCTGGATTAGCGGCCGCAATAACAATTACCATCTGATCTACATTTGCAACAATCATTCGCTCTAAAGCGCCAGCATCATCCACGGTTCTAGTTAATGAATTTTTTCGTTCATATACCGAAACAATTCGAGATAACGAACCTTCGCTTCCGGAAGTATCACCCACTAGCGCTACCTGATCACCAACTACAACTGAGTTTTTACCGAGCTCACGCGCTTTCATTGCGCTGACCAATACGCCAGCTTCAGTAACGCAACTTGTGCGGCCGCGATCTACTTGGATTACAAACCCGCGGATTGCATCCTTATGCGATGGGCGATCTTTGCTGCGCGGACGAGTGGATCGGGCTGGCCGAACTTTCGCATCGGATTCATCGTATTTGCGTGCCATCAGCCAACCAAACCATTCCAAAGGCCAGAAAAATCGGGGAGCGTTTTTCTAGTTGTTGCAATATTTTCAACGGAGACATCTTTAGTAACTAATCCAATTACCGCACCAGATGTAGCTAATCGGTGATCATCGTAAGTATGGAATGTCCCACCATGAAGTGGGGCCGGCGTTATATGTAACGCATCAGCCGCTTCAATAACTTTCCCACCGAGCCGATTAATCTCATTACTTAACGCCGCTAATCGATCAGTTTCATGTAATCGCAAGTGGCCAATCCCGCGTAACGAGGATGGTGAATTCGCCAGCGCCGCCAGCGCAGCAATTGCGGGAGTAAGTTCGCCAACATCATGCAAATCAATATCAATTCCATTAATTGCACCAGTGCCAGTTAATTTTAAATCTTGGCTAGCACCATTTGCTACAAATTCAATTTTCGCTCCCATTGCACTCAAAATTTCGCGCAGTTGATTACCAGGTTGCGTAGTATTTTTTGGCCAATCTGCAATTGTGATTGAGCCACCACAGACCATTGCGATTGATAAGAACGGCGCTGCGCTAGATAAATCAGGTTCGATTGTTAAATCTATGCCGCGCAGTAAGCCAGGCTCAACTCGCCATTCATTTTTACCGACCTGAACGGTTGCGCCAAAATCACGGAGCATTTGAATAGTCATCTCGATATGCGGTGCCGAGGGCAGTGATGGTCCAATATGTTTTAAAGTGATGCCCGCTTTTGTTGATGGTGCAATTAATAGCAGAGCTGAAACAAATTGGCTAGATGCGCTTGCATCAATTTCAACAACTCCGCCTTGAAGTGAACCACTGCCATTAATTGTGAGCGGTAAGCTATAACGATTGCCGTGTTCAATGGTTACACCCAAACTTTCTAAAGCTTTTATTACTGGAGCCAGCGGGCGTTCGTGCGATCTTGGGTCACCGTCAAAATGAACCATGCCATTGGCTAACGCGGCAACTGGTGGCAAAAAGCGCATCACAGTTCCGGCGTTACCAACATCAATCGATGCCGGCCCCATTAATTTTCGCGGCGATATCTCTAAATCGGATTCGCCAGTAATTTCAACACCAAGCGCGCGTAAACCAGCAACCATTAATTCGGAGTCGCGCGAATGTAACGGTTTACGAAGTTTGGAAGGAGTCGTGGCTAACGCGGCGAGAATAAGCGCGCGGTTTGTTACTGATTTAGATCCAGGAATTTCTACTCGTGCATCAATCGGTTTAACTCCACGAAAAGGTGCGCGCCATAGCGCGTTTGATTCGGAGTTTGCCTGCATGTGCGAAGCCTACCCGTTGTATTCAAAGCGGCGTTTTTCATTTTCGCAGGTATTCTCAAGGCTATGTGTGGCAGATACGCGTTGACGCAAAACGAATCGGAGCTAATCGAGGAATTTGCGATTACTGGAATATTGCCAAACTTTGACCCGCTACCCGCTAATTGGAATATTAAACCAACTGAAGAAATTTATATTATTCGCAACAATGAAGATAACCGAGAACTTGCCACTACTTCTTGGGGAATAATTGCGCCATGGAGCAAAAGTGATGTTGAAGCGTTACGTAGTCAATCGCAAGCAATTAATGCTCGCTCGGAATCGATTCATGAGAAGCCAACTTTTAGAAACGCATTTAAATCACGTCGATGTTTAATCCCAGCAACTGGTTATTACGAATGGGCTACCGAACTTGGTAAATATAAAACTAAGCAACCAGTATTTATTTCAAATGAATCTGAAAAGCCGTTAGCTTTTGCTGGAATTTACGAGAAGTGGATCTCACCAAACGGTGAAATTAAAGAAAGCGCTGCGATAATTACACGCGAAGCCGTGGCTGGGTTAGCGAAAGTTCATCATCGGATGCCAGTATTCTTACCAAAAGATCGTTGGGATAGTTGGCTTGATAAGAAGAACAATGAGATTGCAAAAGTACGTTCGCTGATGGAGGTTGCCGAACCTGCCGCAGGGTTACGGTTCTGGCCGGTATCGGATGCAGTGAATTCAATTAGAAATAATGGCGTGGAATTGATTAATGAGATTGAGCTCGGGGAGCCAGAAACTCTTTTTTAAGGGAATAACATCCGCAACTCCGGTGTTATACCGCTGAACTTTCGCTTAATAAATCAACACCTCTCGTTCGAAATGAGGTCCTCAGACTTTGGCGATAACATTTATCTCGATGGATACCTCGCGCGAACTCGAAGCCACTGGCGGATCAATAGCCACTGGGGAATTGGTTCATGTCGACCGTGAGAAAGAGAGCGTGGCACAACGGACCGCTCGATTCGAACGCGATGCAATGCAATATACGAGCCAACTTTATGCAGCTGCGCTTCGATACACAAAGAATCCAGATGATGCGCAAGATTTAGTTCAAGATACTTATGCAAAAGCATTTACTTCATTTCATCAATTCGAACCTGGCACAAATCTACGTGCGTGGATGTATCGAATCCTCACCACCACTTTCATCAATAAATACCGAAAGAATCAACGACAACCCAAAATTTCCGATGGTGAATTAACTGATCAAGATTTATTTGCTTCAGCTTCTCACACTAGCGATCAGGGTAAATCTGCAGAAGTTGAAGCGTTAGAGAATTTGCCAGATAGCGATATCAAGCGCGCGCTCCAAGAAATACCAGAAGAATTTAGAATCGCTGTTTATTTAGTAGATGTCGAAGGTTTCTCCTATAAAGAAGCGGCCGAGATTATTGGATCGCCCGCTGGAACTGTGATGTCGCGTTTACACCGTGGTCGAAAACAACTTCGGGAGAAATTAACCGAGTATGCAAAAGAACTTGGATATAGAACTGGTATGGGGGATAAGTCATGACCCCTAATAATGAATTTGCTGCGCAATGTAACCAAGTTCTAAATTCAATTGTGCTTTTTATAGATAATGAGATTGAAGATTCAGCTCAATTCAATGCAGTTGCTTTCCATCTACAAGAATGTGATGGCTGTAGAGATGTAATGGAGTTAGAGCGACAACAGTTACAAATGGTGCAAACAATGCTCACCCGTTCTTGTTGCGAAACTGCTCCGCAAGAGCTGATCGTGCGAATCCATGACCAAGTTAATGCGTTGGCGGCTGAACTTGCGCAAGCCGAAACAATTGGGTTTATGGGTCAGACTGAAATAATTACGAAATACAGCCGTACTGAAATCACAATAGATGGCGAAACACAGATAGAAATTGAAACATCTCACGAAATTTGGCGAGATTTTTAGGCTAAGTTAGCGAACATGAATTCGCACCCAACCCAGATTCGCGCTGAGATGGTGGCTAATGTCTTGTCTATTTCAGTCTCGGTCGGCGAAGTAGTCGCATCCGGCGATATTTTACTCCTACTTGAATCTATGAAAATGGAAATTCCAGTACTTAGCGAAATTCCTGGAACTGTGGTTGAAATTGCAGTTGCACCTGGCGATGTTATTCAAGAGGGCGACTTACTAATTAGACTTGAAGCGAAAGCTTAGCTCGGAATAATTATGCAGAGTGAATTAATCGTTGGCGCAATCGGAATTTCATCGATGGAAGTGCGTCCTGGCGATACTGCACTTGCTCATGGCAGCGGTGATGTCCCAACTCTCTCATCATCATTTTTAGTAACCTTGATGGAGAGCGCGGCGATAACTTCGATTGCCGAATTTTTAGAAAATGGCGAAACCACTATTTTAGCTGAGATTGATTTGAAAGTTCATGGCGCGGTTCCAATCGGCGTTGAAATCCAGAGCGCCGCAAGATGTATTGAATTAAAAGATCACACACTCACTTTTGATTGCGAAATACATGACGGCCCGCGCTTAGTTGCGGCCGCAATAATGCGACGCACAATGGTGGAACGAGTTTCGTTCCTAGCGCGGACCGCTGCACTTTCAATTATTTCGCAACAATCCCAAACAAATTAATTATTTTTTAGTTGCCCAGAAAATTTCCGCAATTTCATCAATCTTTTCGATTAACTTAGTTGCTACTGCGACATCATTTGTACCTTTTGTACCGGCTGCGCCAGCAAGTTTTGTGGCTTCGTTAAATAACGAATGTAACTGTGGGTAGCTCTCAAAGTGAGGTGGCTTGAAGTAATCAGTCCACAGAATCCATAGGTGCTCTTTGACTTGGTTCGAGCGTTCTTCTTTGATTGCAACGGCACGTGATTTGAAATCGGTATCGGTAGATGCTGCATATTTTTCCATGCAAGCTTTTACTGAAAGCGCTTCGATTTTGGCTTGCGCTGGGTCATACACGCCACATGGAAGATCGCAGTGTGCATAAACCGTGGTCTTTGGCTTAAAAAGTTGAGCGAACATAGAAACCTCTCCAGTTAAGAAAAATTTGGTCTTGCTGTGTGTGAAAGACTACCGCGCATGTTCGGTTTTGGCACGGTCAAGGTTGCTGGGAACTCCATGCTTCCCAGATATCAAGATGGTGATTGGTTAGTAGTTCGGTGGCATGCACAATCCGAAGTTCTGCCAACCTCTATAAAACTTGGCGCTGTTGTAGTTATTGAACGTGACGAACGTCCCGGTATTTACTTGATTAAGCGGTTACAAAAAGCACATGGCAGTTCATATTGGGTTGAAGGTGATTCGGCAGAAAGTACTGATTCAAGAAGTTGGGGCTGGATTCCACCGCACGAGATTCGTGGAAAAGTTATTTTTCGGTTAGCGCGAAAACGCTTCGATTAATAACGCTTTCTGCTCTTCTTCATGAACATAATGGCTACCAGTTGCTGGACTTGCAGTAGCACGTCGCGAAATTCTTCGGAAATTTGCACCGTGCAATATTTCATTTTGAGTTTCGTTAAGCTGTAGCGCGATGAATGGCCATGGACCTTGGTTCGCTGGTTCATCTTGCACCCAAAGCAAAGTGGCGCCTGGATATTTTGCAACCTCGGCCGCGATAGCTTCAGTTGGGAATGGATAAAGTTGTTCGACTCTAACAATTGCGGTGGCGTGCTCGCCAGATTTTTCGCGTTCGGCAACTAAGTCGTGATAAATCTTGCCAGAACAGAAAATAACTCGATTAGCTTTTTCAACGATTGGATCAGGAATTATTGGGCGGAAAGTTCCACTTGTGAAATCAGAGATTGCCGAAGAAGCAACTTTTAATCGAAGCATTGATTTAGGCGTGAAAACAATGAGCGGACGGCGAGCCGGATTTTTCATATGCCAACGAAGTAAATGGAAATACGAAGCTGGGTTAGATGGTTGTGCAACCGTCATATTTTCTTCAGCGCAAAGTGCTAAGTAACGTTCAATTCTTCCCGATGAGTGATCGGGACCTTGGCCTTCGTAACCATGTGGAAGTAGCAAAACTAATGAAGAACGCTCGCCCCACTTTTGAAGTGCAGAAGAGATAAATTCATCGACAATAGTTTGAGCGCCGTTTGCGAAATCACCGAATTGGCCTTCCCACATAACTAACGCATTTTCACGCTCTACCGAATAACCATATTCAAAGCCCATCGCGGCATATTCAGTTAAGTTGGAATCGATTACAAAGAATTGGTTTTCATCAGAGATCAATCCTCGAAGCGGGGTCCATTCGCTGCCATTTTCTCTATCAATAATAACTGCGTGTCGATTACTGAATGTGCCACGGCGCGCATCTTGGCCGGCAACTCTAATTGGGTGTCCATCTAACAAAATTGCACCGAATGCAATCATTTCACCGCCGGACCAATCGATTGTGCCATCTTGCAACATTGATACGCGACGTTCTAATTGCGGCAACAATTTTGGATGAACCGTGAAGCCATCTGGGATTGCAACTTGGGTCGCTGCGATTTTTCTAACAATCTCCTCAGGTAGCGCAGTGTTTACAGATTCTGGAGCCGGCACGACTGGAACTTTAAAGTTTGGATTTTCTTCAGGTGCGTTGTTATGCACGGCGTTAAAGATTGCCTCAAGTTGGGCATGGAAATCTTTTGCAATCTCATCGGCCTCTTCGGGAGTAATGTCACCGCGACCTACCAGCGCTTCCGCATAAATTTTTCGTACGGTTAGCTTGGCATCAATTAACTTGTACATAAGCGGTTGCGTGAAACTTGGTTCGTCACCCTCGTTATGTCCGCGACGACGGTAACAAACCATATCGATTACAACATCTTTATTAAATTTTTGTCGGTATTCAAAAGCTAATCGAGCAACTCGTACGCATGACTCTGGATCATCACCATTTACATGAAATACCGGAGCTTGAATCATTTTTGCGATATCGGTGGCATAACGAGTTGAGCGCGCAGCTTGTGGCGAAGTAGTGAAGCCAACTTGGTTATTGATTACAACGTGGATGGTTCCACCGGTTCGATATCCGCGAAGCTGGGATAGGTTTAGCGTTTCTGCGACAACCCCTTGGCCAGCAAAGGCAGCGTCACCATGTACCAAGATTGGAAGTACTGAGAAAAGTTCTTTCTTATTTAATATATCTTGCTTGGCCCGCACAATTCCTTCCAGAACTGGGTTAACCGCTTCTAAGTGCGATGGGTTGGCGGCGAGATAAACATTTGTAGTTGCGCCAGACTCTGCTTTGAAAACTGATTTAACACCTAGGTGATACTTAACATCGCCCGAACCTTGCACTGAATTCTCACTGAAATTTCCTTCAAATTCTTGGAAGATTTGACCATACGATTTGCCCGCAATATTTGCAAGTACATTTAATCGACCGCGGTGCGACATTCCAATACAAGCTTCATCTAAGCCAGCTTCAGCAGCACCAGTCAAAATCGCATCGAGAATTGGAATTACTGATTCGCCACCCTCAAGTGAGAATCGTTTCTGCCCCACAAATTTAGTGTGCAAGAAGGCTTCAAAAGCTTCCGCGCTATTGATCTTCCGCAAAATTCGTAACTGTTCTTCACGAGCAATTCGTGGTGCACCAACTTCGACCCGTTCTTGAATCCAGGCTCGCTCATCTGGGCTATCGATGTACATATATTCGATTCCGATGGAACGGCAATATGAATCGCGAAGTCTTCCAAGAACTCGACGTAAGAGAGCGTATGGCTCGCCGCCAAAACCGCCAGTTGCAAAACTACGATCTAAGTCCCAGAGCGTTAAGCCGTGAGTTACTACATCCAAATCGGGGTGGTAGCGCTGTTGGTATTCCAACGGATCGGTATCAGCCAACATATGTCCACTGGTTCTATAAGCATGGATTAATTCTTGAATTCGCGCAGCTTTATTTAAGCCTTCTTCGTTATTTTCTGGGATATCTACGATCCAACGGATTGGAATATAAGGAATTCGCAGCGCAGCGAAAACTTCATCATAGAAATTCTCGGCGCCGAGCAATATTTCATGGATACGTCGCAAGAAATCACCAGATTGCGCGCCTTGGATGATGCGATGATCGTAAGTACTTGTGAGCGTTACAACTTTGCTTATCGCTATCTTTGCAAGCGTTGCTTCACTTGCACCTTGAAATTCAGCGGGGTAATCCATTGCGCCAACTCCAAGAATCATTCCTTGGCCCGCAACCAATCGTGGGACGGAGTGAACTGTTCCGATTGTGCCTGGGTTTGTTAGCGAGACGGTAGTTCCAGCGAAATCTTCAACAGTTAGCGTGCCACCGCGTGCTTTTTTAACAACTTCTTCGTAAGCCAACCAAAATTGCCGGAAATCCATTGTCTCGCAACCTTTTATGGAGGGTACGAGTAATTGACGCGAACCATCTGGTTTCGCTAAATCAATTGCAATGCCAAGGTTTATATGGGTTGGGTGAGCGAGCGCGGGTTTACCCTCTAGTTGGGTGTAAAAGTTATTCATCTCCGGCATCGCGCGTAACGCTTTAATCATTGCGAAACCAATTAAGTGGGTAAAGGAAATTTTTCCACCACGAGCGCGTTTCATGTGGTTGTTAATTACGATCCGGTTATCAATTAATAGTTTTGCTGGAACTGCGCGGACGCTAGTTGCAGTTGGAACTGTAAGTGAAGCTTCCATGCTCTGGACAACACGTGCGCTTACGCCTCGAATCGGTTCAACCCGGGCATCACCGTTATTTATAACAGGAGCTGGTTTAGCGATTGGATCTGCAGGTGTGAGGTTTGTATTTTGAATTGCAGGTCTAACAGTTTCTTGTGGTGTAAATGTGGCGGCCACTTCTTGGGTTGCGGTTGCGGCAGGCGCAACTGGCGCGGGCGGTGTAACTATTGCTACGGCAGGAGCAACTCTTGTCGCTGATTTTGGTTCTGGTGGCACACCTTTTTTTGGTGCGGGCGGCATCGATAGCGAAGTTGAGACTGGGGCATTACCTGGAAGTGGAGCACCAGGTTTGTAATTACTAAAGAATTGGCGCCAAGATTCTTCAATTGAATTGGGATCGCGTAAATAATTTTCGTACATCTCATCGACTAACCATTCGTTTGGACCGAATGATCCACCAAAGTGATTCTCTGGTGTCATGGACTCCGAAGACATCTATTTACTCCTGATCTACCGTGTAAATCTGGCTCTCAGATAGTAAGCCTATCGGGGTGAGGCGATGGCTCCGAATCGGACGGGCGGTTAGCGGTAGTTGGGTAAGCGATATTGCCCACATTTACGCTTTTTGGGTCCTACGCCAGTGATATCGATAAATCGGTCCAGCAATCACTAGCGTTGTTAAATCATTTACTAAATTCATTATTGAGTTTCGACGGTTCAAATCAATTTGGCTGAGCTTTGCAGCGGCTGTTGCGTTTACATCGACGAAACTACTGTCTGGATAACCAATTAAAATTCCATTACGCACCGCGCTAACTAATGAAAATAGACAGACCATTAAAGTTATAAGAGATACGGCGTATAGATAAACACTTCGCCAATCAATGCCGATTCTGACATTATTTACTTCAATGTTCTTAGATACCGTTCTTTTTGATGCTGCTTTCTTCGACGCGCTCGCTTTAGCCATGATTTAAGGGTACTCAGTTCTCTTCGGCAGGCACGGCAAGCAGCGCACTAATTAGCGTCAAAAGTGCAATCGTCGCTAGCGGTACGCCAAGTTGTGGTCGACCGCCATCAAACATGTAATACGAAACGCCTAACGCAATTCCATTAGCTAGCACCGTTGGAGCCCGACCGTAATTGCGCTTCAACTTAAAGCCGCGAGCAGCGATCAATAACCCAATTCCACCAAGCGTTGCAAAGACAATCTCCGCAACCATCGCCGCAACTTCGGTTGGATGCTTAATAAAACTTGCGATTGCCAGCGAGCCAGCGATTGCGAAAAGGATGATGGCTTCGAGGATAACGAGGCCGCGTGCGTATTTTCGTGCGGTATTTGATAGCGAAGAATTTGAATTCATTTTCAAATACTACTCATGTATGAGGGAAAGCCCTCGTATTTTTATGGAGAAATTTTGGAGATACGCAATACGCTGTTATATGGCTCTGCACCCTGCTTGGATAGCCGAGATTTTTCACGGTTTAGATTTCAAAAATAATGGCGAATCAGATCTTGCGACTGGCACGTTAGCCCCAATTAAATTTTATGAATTAACCCAACGCGAATTAAATTATGCCAATCGTGCTAACTCTCCATTAACCATGATTTCTATCGGCTATACATTCAATAAAGAAACTTTACTCTGGCTGGAAAATTCTGATATTTCTAAAACTGAAATTGAGTTCCTAATCTCAGAAATTTTGGATTTGATAATTAGCGTCGCCGCCAAAGTCAGCAAAACGCTACGCTCTAATGAAGTAGTGGCTCGGTTAGGAGTAATTACTTTTGCGATTCTAATTAGAGACGACGCGACTGCAGCCAAAATTTTAACGGCTCGCTTGCTTTCAATTTTAGAGGCAAGCCGCGATGAATTTGCTAATAATTTAATAGGCAGCGCTTTCGAGTTAATGCAATTAGAAGTCAATGTGCTATGCAATAGTTATAAAGCAAATACCAATCTCGCCCAATTTCTAAGCAGCGTCAACTTTTAGTCCTTAAAACTACCGTTTGTGTTTTTTGGCCCGCTGGCGGTCATCCAAATCAACCGTTTTAAACAGCTAACGTAGCTTTTTTGATATCCCTCCCAAAAGCGCGATTACATAACGCACATTTTTCGAATTAAAAATTGAGGAGAGTTTTCTTGCGAAATCGAAATGTTGGCCTAAACAGTGAATCAGAAATTCCAACTCCTTTAAAAAAATACGAAACGTTACAAAATCTACTCGACGACCCAGAGATAGAAGAAATTTGGATCAATGCACCCGAGCGAATATTTGTGGCCAAGAACGGCAAGAGCGCGCTAACTAATTTGATAATGACAAAAGAGAGCGTTACTGCATTTGTAGAAAAAGCTTTGATGTGGGGTGGGCGACGCTTAGATTTATCACACCCATTCGTGGATGCAAGGTTGCCAGATGGCAGCCGATTGCATGTAGCAATTCCGGAAATAACAGCGGAACATTGGGCGGTAAATATAAGGAAACACTTAATCCGTGATAAATCCTTAAATGATTTATCTAAATATGGAGTTATGTCAGAAGAGATTGCAAAATATCTAACGTTGCAAGTTCGCTCTGGGAAAAACATGTTAATTAGCGGGTCTACCCAAGCGGGCAAAACCACACTCCTAAACGCATTGGTAGGCGAGATTCCAAAGCACGATCGAGTAATCACTATTGAAGAAGTATTTGAATTGAAACCAAATCTGCCCGATTTAATCGCTATGCAAACTCGTAGCATGAACCTCGAGGGCTCAGGCGAAATATCCATGCGTAAATTAATCAAGGAGTCGCTAAGAATGCGCCCTTCTCGTCTAATAATTGGCGAAATCAGAGAAGCAGAATCCTTAGATTTATTGATTGCGCTGAATTCCGGATTACCAGGCATGGCCACAATTCACGCAAATTCCGCAAAAGATGCGATTAGAAAATTGCAGACCTTGCCGTTATTGGCTGGCGAGAATATTTCGCATCACTTTGTAACGCCATTAGTAGCTCGCTCAATTGACTTAGTGATACAGATTGCGATCGATAGTGATGGATCCCGAAAAGTCACTGAAATTCTCCAAGTAACAAAACGAATAGAAGGCGAACATATAGAGACAGATCCGATTTGGACTTTGGCGAACGGTGCCTATTTTAAAGGAGCGTTGCAAATTTCATGAATCGAGAATTTCTAATCTATTTCACAACACTTATGCTATTAAGTGGCTTCTATTTACTCTTTAAAGATCAACCCATAAATGCGCAGGTGAAGTATAAAGTTAAGAGAAAGCTTGCACAAAGAATTTTTCCGTTTTTATTGGTTTTTATCTTTGGCTACTTAATTATCTACACAATTATAAAATCCATTGAAATTTCACTGGCAATTGCGCTCCTTTTTCTTTTTATTCCATACTTGCAGGAGAAATCTCAGGCTCGTAAGCGGAGTAAATCGATTAGGAGCGCGTGGCCAGAAATGATTGACCAATTAGTGACTGGGATTCAATCAGGAGTTTCCTTAACTGAAGCTCTACTGACCATGCGGACTCGTGGTCCAAATCCATTAAAACCATTTATTGAAATCTTGAGCAAGTCACTTTTAGATGGCGACAATTTTGAGGTTGCAATTAGAAAGATGAAAACGGCGTGCAATTTAGCTGAAGCTGATCAGATTGCTGAAACGCTAATTTTGGCAAAAACTTTGGGGAGTAAAGATATTGGAATTGTGTTACGTACTCTCAGCCAATTTTTACGCGAGGATTTAGCGATTCGGATTGAAATAGAGGCTAAGCATGGCTGGATTAAGAATTCCGCAGTATTAGCAGCAGTAGCCCCGTGGCTCCTGCTCTTAATTCTTTCGACGCAGCCGGAGACGATCGCAGCATATTCAACCGGAATTGGTTTAACAATTCTTCTGGCTGGCGTTCTATTAACGGTTGCTGCATTCTTTTGGATGGAGAAAGTTGGCACGTTGCCAATTCGAAACCGAGTGCTCGCAGTGAGGGTTTTGGCGGCGAGTCCCTCATGAAAATCACTAACTTGCTGATTTTGATCATAATTGCACCGACTATTTACTTTGCCAGCAGATTAATATTTGCAGACTATTTTGATCCTGATTCACTCTTCTCAAAAGAATTTAAAGTTGATTTAAAAAAGAAATTGAAATTACTAAATTCCAATAAGCGCCAGATGTCGAACAAAAAATTAGATTTTGAATTCTCGGAGATGATAGAGATGTTTGCTTTAGCAACCTCTGCCGGAGAGAGCTTGCTTGGCGGTTTTAAATTTCTAGCAAGTTTTCCAAACTCTGGCCATGCTCAACTATTCCATGAAGTTATTGCATTGAGCGATAACGGAATTTCACTTATGCAAGCAGTTGATTTGGTTGCAGAACGGAGCGGCTCAGAATCATTTAGAAAGTTTGCCAATACCGTGCTTTTAGCGCTGGAGCGAGGATCGCCATTAAGTGCTGTGCTACTAAACCAAGCTGCAGAATCTCGGAGCAGTTATAAAGCTGATCTGTTGGCACTAGCTGGGCGAGCTGAGATTGCATTGCTTATTCCGGTAGTTTTCCTAATTTTGCCGCTTTCCGTAATCTTCACACTATGGCCATCATTTCATTCAATTCTCGGGATTCTGTAGTCATTTAGTTTTAACTACCCTAACTGTACTTACCGCAGTTACTGCGATGCCAAGTAGTTTTGCACAACCCCTATCGCTCCACAATTACAAATAAAACCGATATCGCTACTTATTCGATAGATGAAGATTCGAGTACTCACAATTTTGAAATGGGAGAATCAAATGAATATAACCAAATATCGAAAATTTAAGTTCCTCATGAGCTACCGAGTAGTTGCGTTATTAATTTTAATTGGAAAATTAAAGCGTAAAGTCTTACGAAAAATATCTTCGGAGCGCGGGGATGTACCTGGATGGGTATTGGTAGTCTTAATGACAACTGGATTAGTAACCGCAATTTGGACCATTGCAGCACCAAGATTAAGTGCAATCCTAAGAAACTCTCTTGATGCTATGAACAACATAAAGTGATTTTATATGAAGAAGTCCAGCCAAATTAAGCGAGCTGTAGCCCCTTTAATCAAATCTGAGCGCGGCAACGTTGAGTCATTCTTGGTGATGATTCCGCTGATCATTCTTTTCTTAATAGTTTTTCAATTAGTGGTTGCGCTCTATCAAAGAAATATTGCTACATTTGAAGTGCAGAAAATCGCAAACCGAATTGCTATAAATGGGGGTTTAAATAACCCAATTAGCACTCAGCAAATCCGAAATGATTTCGAAAGATCATTACATAATTCTGATGCCAACATCGAAGTAGCAAATTTAGAATTGCCCGGTGGAGGGGTATTGGTTTCAGTAAACAAGTATGTGGAAATTCCAATCTTTACCGCACTTTTTCGCAACACAAAATTTGGCGAATTTTTTCGGGTGCGATCGCTTGTCTATTCAGAGATCAATTAGGAATTTATGATGTCGCATTTACGACTGCTAAACAAATGGGTACTTACCAGAGTAATCCAGCCATTCGCACGGGAAAATGGTTCGGCTTTGGTTGAGTTTGTAGTTTTCGCGATACCGCTATTTATTCCACTGGTTTTTTTCATTAACACTTTCGCTGCGCAATCATTCGCCGAAATTGCGTATCAAAATATTGCTAGACAATCCTTAAGAGCATTTGTAGCCAGCTCTGATTTTGAAACTGGGATTCGAAAAATAGAATATATTTTAGATAATTCAGATTTGATGCCAACTCCAAAATACAAAATCTCCTGTCCGGTTGCGAAATGTTTTACCCCTGGAACTGTTGTAAGCATTGAACTACTAGGATCGGTTACAGTGCGCAAAGGTATAGGTGGCGAAGCAATTTCGGGTTCGGAAATTGTGCTGGCCAAAGTTTCGGAGCGATTCGATCAATGGCGCGAAGATTAAAGATATCTATGCCCACACATTCAATAGCCACAAATGCGAGCGCTAAGAAATCTCAATTATCAAGCTTTAGGGGAGAGCGCGGATCCTTACTTCCGCTTACATTTGGATTTTTCATTATCGCGCTAATTTTAATTTTCGTTCTAGTTAACTTTTCATCAGTGATGATGCGACAGCGAATCTTGATTCAAGAGAATGAATTTGCGCTAATGGAAGCAAGCCATCAACTAAGTAAGACTCGATATTATTTATTCGGCCTTGATCAAAATCTAGTAAATAGTGAATTTAGAGTTCCAATTGATTGCGCGGACGCGAGATCTGCATATTTGAGAGAGATTGCTTTAGTTAATATTGATAAGTACGCAACGAGATCTGTAACTGATAAGGAAGTAGGAGTTATAGAAGTAGTTAGTTTTGCATGTGATGGCAACAAGGTGAATGGAGAAGTGGCAGCCACTTACGTTTTGCCGCTACAAGCGGAAACGCTTGGCCTCAGTGCATTTACGGTTAGAGCTAATGGGAGTGCAACCAATCAATACAACAGGTAATACGATTCCCCCATGGCCGCCCGTGAATTTGAGTTAGAGATTGCTGCGCTAAGCGGCACCCTCGGATCGATTGAAAAAGTGATCGATCTTCCGAAATTACGGATTGAAGCTAAAGAACTAGAAGAAGCTGCCGGCATTCCAAATCTTTGGGACGATCCGGAAGCGGCTCAGAAAGTTACAAGCAAACTTTCTAGAGTGCAGAGCGAAATCAATCGAGTCTCATCACTGCGACAACGCCTAGATGACCTTCCGGTTTTACTTGAATTAGCTAGAGGCGAAGAAGATCAGAGCGCGCTAGAGGATGCTGGCAAAGAATTAGATTCCGTCACGAAGGCAATAGGTGAATTAGAAGTTCAAACTCTATTAAGCGGCGAGTATGACCACCGCGATGCGCTCGTAACAATTCGCTCTGAAGCTGGTGGTGTTGATGCTGCCGATTGGGCGGAGATGGTTTCGCGAATGTTTTTACGTTATTGCGAAATCCATAACTATCAGACCCAAGTGCTGGAAACTTCTTATGCAGAAGAAGCTGGAATTAAGTCAACTACTTTTAAAGTCACTGCTCCTTATGCATATGGAACGCTTTCGGTTGAACAAGGAACACATCGCTTAGTTCGTATTTCACCTTTTGATAGCCAAAATCGCCGACATACATCTTTTGCCGGTGTTGAAGTTGTTCCAGTTGTTGATCAAAGCGATCACATCGAAATAGATGAAAAAGATATTCGCATCGATGTTTATCGTTCATCTGGTCCGGGTGGCCAAGGCGTTAACACCACGGACTCTGCCGTGCGAATCACGCATATTCCAAGCGGCATAGTGGTTTCATGTCAGAACGAAAGATCTCAAATCCAAAACCGTGCAACTGCAATGGCGGTACTGCAATCCAAATTATTAGAACGTCGCCATCAAGAAGATCGAGCGAAGATGGATGCACTCCGCGGCGATAATGCTGGATCATGGGGAAACCAAATTCGTTCTTATGTATTGCACCCGTATCAAATGGTTAAAGACCACCGCACTGATTTCGAAACTGGCAATACCCAAGCGATATTAAATGGAGAATTAGATGGATTTATTGAAGCGGGCATTAGATGGCGCCGTTCGCCGCATTAATTTACTTTTAATTAAAAATGTGAGATATCTCCCGCAATTTCCGCGTAATTAGGCAATATCCTCAGGAAAATAGCCGAGTTAAATCACCCCGTATTGCCATCATGTCCATAAAATAACTACATGATTCGCTTCGAGAAGGTCACCAAGTCCTATCCAAAAACAGATCAGCCTGCGCTAAATCAAGTTGATCTAAATGTTGAAAAAGGCGAATTTGTTTTCCTAGTTGGACTTTCTGGTTCTGGTAAATCAACTTTCTTGCGGCTAGTGCTTCGTGAAGAGAAGCCAACTTCTGGAACTATTCACGTTGCTGGTAAAGACCTGGCCACGCTTTCTAATTACAAAGTTCCCGAACTTCGTCGCCAAGTTGGCACCGTCTTTCAAGATTTTCGATTGCTAAATAACAAAACAGTTTTTGAAAATGTGGCTTTTACTCTGCATGTGCTCGGCTATTCTAAGAAGGAAATTGCTCGTGAAGTTCCAGAAGTATTAGAGCTGGTTGGCCTAGAGGAAAAATTAGATCGTAAACCTGGCGAACTTTCAGGCGGAGAACAGCAACGGGTGGCAATTGCGCGCGCTTATGTAAGTCGACCAGCAATTCTTATTGCGGATGAACCAACTGGAAACTTAGATCCAGCAACTTCGGTTGGAATTATGAAATTACTTGACCGGATTAACCGTGATGGCACAACTGTTGTCATGGCTACACACGATGCTGGCATCGTGGATCAAATGCGAAAACGTGTTATCGAACTTGAAGCTGGCAATGTAATCCGAGACCAAGCTCGAGGTGTCTACGGATATACCGGCTGATTTCAGATAAAGTGAATTAACTAAGCAAAAGATAGGGTAAGTAAAAGATAGGGAAGGGGAGAGAAATGCGTGCTGGATTTATCGCAAGCGAAGTCGGAATAGGGCTTCGCCGTAACTTAACCATGACATTTGCGGTAATTATTACGGTCGCCATCTCACTCTCACTTCTTGGAATTGGTTTCCTTTCAAATGCCCAAGTGCGGGTCATGAAAGATTATTGGTACGACAAAATTGAAGTTTCGGTCTACCTTTGCGGATCACTCTCCGAATCCGCTTCATGTTCTGGTGGCGTAATTACCGATGGCCAACGCGTTGAGATTCAAAAAGATTTGCAAGATTTGCCTGCAGTACAAAGTGTTTACTACGAGTCTCAAGCAGAAGCATTTACTCGTTTCCAAGAAAGATTTAAAGGTTCAGCAATTGCGCAAAACGTAACTCAAGATCAATTACCCGAATCTTTTCGAGTTAAATTAAAAGATCCAACTCAATTTGCAGTTGTCGAGAGCGCCTTCTCCGGGCGTCCTGGTGTAGATGTTGTACAAGACCAACGCTCTATTCTGGAGAAGTTCTTTAAACTCTTAAATGTGCTTCGCGATGGTGCGCTCGCAATCGGATTAGCCAGCGTACTTACGGCTGCGCTACTTATAAGCAACACACTTCGCCTCGCCGCATTTAATCGACGTCGCGAAACTAATGTAATGAAATTAGTAGGTGCTAGCTCGTTTTCAATTCAATTACCTTTCTTACTTGAAGGCGTGTTTGCGGCGATAATTGGTTGGCTATTTTCTACTGGATTACTTGCAACATTTAAATTAGTGATAGATCAACGAGTTGCGCCACTATTAACCTTCACAAACTTCTTCGGCTGGCGAGATGTTTGGGTCACTTCGAGTTACTTACTCCTAACAGGTTTAGGCGTATCTGCCATTGCTTCTACACTCACACTTCGCAAATATCTAAAGGTCTAGTACTTTTAACCTCCAATAACTCCTTCGTAAAGCACGGGGGAGAACTTCACAGGAGTGTGTTGAAATGGTGCGCGAACCAGACTTTTTGCGCCCTTCGCTTTTCGCTAGGTCAAAAGCCAGAATTATTAAACCCCTAAGTGAAAATTCCTTAAGAGCAAGTGGGATTATTTTCATTGTAATGACTTTAGTTTTTTCATTTGGATATTCAATAGGTACAAGAAATTCAGATGGTCCGGTAGATGAAGCTATCAAAGAGATAACAGCAGCGGGGCATTCAAAAGTAACAAAACAATTACTACAACGGGCTGCAATCGAAGGTGCGATTAAAGCCTCGGGCGATGCATGGTCTAACTACTTTCCGACTAGCGCGCTTGATATTTTTAAGGATCGCTTAAATAATCAATACACAGGTGTCGGAATTATTTTAAGGAAATCTGTTTCTGGAGTTTTAGAGGTCGCAAGCGTTGAAGGAAATTCACCGGCCGCAGATGCTGGAATAGTGGTGAGCGACCAACTTCTCGAAATAAATGGAACAGACGTTCAAGGTGCGTCTCTGCCATCAACGATTGCAATGCTCCGTGGAAACGTCGGCAAGAAAGTAGATTTGTTAATTACCCGAAGCGGAAAGAATATATTGATTTCACTAAAGCGGGCCAAGATAACTGCGCAAAGTGTTGAAATCTCGACTATTTCAAAAGGCGTCGCGTTATTGTCAATTTCCTCATTCTCTATTTCTACAGCTAGCCAAGTTGAGGAATTGTTATCTAAAACTCCCCATAGCAAAGGTGTAATTATTGATTTGCGAAATAATCCTGGTGGAATTGTTGAAGAAGCGGTGGGTGTTGCTCGTCAATTTATAAATGGTGGAATCATTGTTTCTTATCAGAAAGCTTCAGGAGAGAAATTGATCTTTGAATCTACCGAATCCGGAGCGGATCAAGCCCCATTAGTTGTTTTAATTAATCGTTCAACCGCTAGCGCCGCTGAAATATTGGCAGCTGCGCTGCAGGATCGAAACCGCGCTGTAATCCTCGGTGAGAAAAGTTACGGAAAAGGAACGGTTCAGGAATTTAAAACTTTGAATGATGGATCGAAACTGGAATTGACTGTGGCGCTTTATCGATCGCCATCTGGAAAGTTGATTGAAGGAAAAGGCGTCTCGCCTGACCTGGCTGTGCCGGAAAGTGTGATTGCGAGTAAATCTCTGCAAGTGCTTGGTGGTTTAGCCGCTTTGATAACACCTAATAATTGAAATTATCAAGTAATTAACGATTCTATTTCGCACCCGTTACCCTTATGTCATGGTTAAGGAAGTCGGACGGAAACTCATCGCGCAGAATAAAAAGGCGCGCCATGATTACTTCATAGAAGATGTCTATGAATGTGGTCTTGTGTTAACCGGCACGGAAGTGAAGTCGCTTCGGGCTGGTCGAGCATCGCTCATCGATGGCTTTGCCATGGTTATTGACGGCGAGTTATGGCTTAGCGGAGTTCATATTCCAGAATATACGGAGGGTACTTGGACTAATCACACGCCCCGACGAGATCGAAAATTACTCTTACATAAGAAAGAGATCACAAAGTTAATTGGGAAAACTAAAGAGAGCGGCTTAACTTTAATTCCGATTTCGCTCTATTTTAAAGATGGAAAAGCCAAGGTAGAACTTGGTTTAGCTAAAGGTAAGAAAGCGCACGATAAACGGGCTTCACTTATGGAACGCGAAGCTGGCCGTGAAATCGCACGCGAAATGTCACGAAATTTAAGCGGTAAGAACGTTGGGCGTAGTAATCCGCGTAAATCCAATAAGTACGACGACTAATCTCGGTATTTACTTTTACTTTATTAACGTACAATTAGCTTGCTTTCTAACTCCCATGGGGGTGAACGGTCTCGACTTTGGATGTTGGGACAGGGGAAGCGGGCCGAGGAAGCCGGGATGATCTCGTAAACCAAAAACCCGTGCAAACAATCAAGCGCCAGTACAACTGCCGCTGATTACGCCCTCGCTGCATAAGCGAGCCTCGTAATCCGTTAGCCCAAGTGCGCCCTCGCCTTGGAATCTAGCGCCGACAGAGGGCTTACTTATTCATAAGGTTGCGATTATGAATCGGGAAATCTTCCGCAAATGAGTTCGTTGACTACATGTGCGCGTGAGAGTCAGAGCTGAGAAAACGAATAGCGCACTACGCCCGTAGAAGCCCTGTTTTGGTACCAGAGGACCCGGGTTCGATTCCCGGCACCTCCACCATGTTTTACTTGCGCGTTCCTAAAACTTTTTAGCGATAGCCGACCTAATTGCCAAAGTGAATTGCTTTACTTAATTAACAATTCCATAAATAAGTACTCCGATGAAGAGAACCCAAATAATTTGTTTTAACGGTTTCTTTAATAATGATTTAGAGGTACTTGGCAAAAACGAGAGCACCAAAATAAGTACTCCAGTTAAAATAATGATCGCGCTATGGATTGCAACACTTGAAGCGCCAGTTTGATAACGCCAGTTTAGAAATCCGACCGCAAAAAGGGTGTAACCAGCTAGCCGAAAATAAAGAAGTGGGTTCATTGAGAGAATGTAGCCCAAGTCAATCCTGAATTAAACCCTTATCTGGATTGCGATTTCCACGCATCTGCTTAATCGTGCGATAAAGGGCAAAGGTTGAAACTCCGAAACCAAATAAGCCATAGAGACGGCCACCAATTCCAATATTTGCGGTCATAAAAATTACCCCAATAAATATTGCAGGTAGAGAGAAGAGTATTACCGCTCCAACTCTTAACTTGTTAAGAGAGGATTTAGCTGGCTCGATAAATGTGAGCCCGAGTGCAATGGGTCCACCCACAACAGTTATGGCTGCCATTAGCGCTACTAGTACTGCAAGTGATTCCATTGTTAAACCATAGAGCATTCAAAGCTGCTTCAGGCTGCATCGTTAATGGGGCGAGCGGGAACTTGGTAAATTTTTCCAGTTGGTGAAGTCCAAGTACAGGACCCATCACCCCTGCTTTTTAATTCCCAACCACCATGAGTCTTCATTCGATGGTGACGTCTACATAAAACTCCTAAGTTTGAAATTGAGGTTTCACCTCCGGTATCCCAACTTTGTGCATGATCGATATCGCCAACTCGCGCCGGTTGCCTACAACCCGGAAACCTACAAGTTCGATCACGCGCAGTAAGAAAATCAATTAGCGCTTGCGGTGGCTCATAAGTTTCGCGACCTAAGTTGAGTAATTCACCAGATACTGGATCGGTAATAAACCGCTTCCATTTTCCATCAGCCGCTAATTCTCGGGCAACGGTTGCGGGGATTGCACCGTAGCCCGCAAGAATTCCTGGATTCTCCGATAGCCCTAAAAGTGTTGGTAAATCAATAGTTAAGTTAACGGTAACTGGTCGTCGATGTGGCTTATAGGAATCCACATTGTTTGCAAGGAAGGTTGCGGCTAAAGATGTAAGTGCATCTGCGCGCTTCATATCTAAAGTTCGCTCATCATCTAAAGGTGAAATACTCACATCACCACCATTTATTTCGGATTCATGTCTAGCTAGCGCATCTATCGCAAGCATTACAGTTTGAGCATCCGCTGCCGGCAGGAGGGCCACAATCGTTGCCATTCCATCAGGCTCAGAATACATAGTAACTTTTCGACAATCGCGCGCATGCTCTGATGCAGCTTCAAAAATTTCTGGTGAAAGCCTTGCTATTGTGCCGCGCACTTTATTAGCAACTTGAACTGGCGTATGAAATTCAGCGTGGGAAATTGCCTTTAACTCAATCTCTTCGATTGCAGCAGCCGATAAACCTTTACCAATTACCACAGCACTTTCCCGGGCAATTACCGAAGCATGTGCCGCCGAAATTTCACCATTTGCTAAGGCAGCACAGGTATTAGGTAAATAATTTACGAGAGTACGTGCAATATCGATACGGCTTTGTGCGGTACCGCTAGATAATCGAAGTGCTGCCGCAATCTCCTCACGTTCGGAGTCATCAACACCGCTCCACATTGATTCCGCTTTAGAAGGTTCATTTCCGGCTACTGCGACGATTGCGCTCTGCATCAAAGCCTGCAACCAGCCAGATTGTTTTTCTAACGCGGACAAATAATCAACTCGCCCTGATGGCGATAACGAGAATGGATCAATTGCAACGAGCTCCGTCAGAATTTCAATTCCAGCGCGGGTATTAAGTAAACGAAGGATATTTTCTTCGGTTAGCTCGGTTGCGATCTCCATGTGAGAAGCATCTAAAACGGGTCTGACAAGTTGGGAAAGTTATGCACACCCGTTACTTTGTTTTCAACTTGCAATCCCACCCAATGTAGTTGAAACTTCAATCATGCCCGCCGTAACTGTAAAAGATATAACTGTTCTACCGCGCGTAATCGCTACCCCCGCTGCACATGCACGGACCGTAAAAAGCGTTACCTCCGCGCCGCAAGGTTACGAAGGTGAAGGTTTCCCCGTTCGTCGTGCATTTCATGGCGTAGACCTTGCTGATGTCGATCCATTCATCATGATGGATCAAATGGGTGAAGTTGAATATTCACCCGGCGAACCAAAAGGCACACCATGGCATCCACATCGCGGTTTCGAAACTGTTACATACATTATTGATGGCATCTTTGATCACTTTGACAATCACGGTGGCGGCGGCACAATTTCAAATGGCGATACCCAATGGATGACTGCTGGCGCAGGAATTTTGCATATCGAAACTCCGCCAGAACATTTAGTTATGAGCGGCGGTTTATTTCATGGCTTCCAACTCTGGGTAAATCTTCCAGCAAGTAAGAAATGGTCAACACCGGCTTATCAAGATATTCGGGCAAAGAACGTTGAACTTTTATCTTCAAGTGATGGTGGAACTTTAATTCGCGTTATCGCTGGTGAAGTAGCTGGACATCAAGGTCCCGGCACAACACAAACGCCAATCACGATTGTGCACGCAACGTTGCAACCCGGCGCGCAACTTCGATTGCCATGGAACTCTGCCTATAACGCTCTGGTTTACACCATGAGTGGACGCGGCACTGTTGGCGATGAACATCGTCCAGTGCAGATGGGGCAACTTGCCGTATTTGATAACGCATATGTTGATGGCGATGTCTTGGTTGTAACTGCAGATAAAGCGCAAGAGTCTCGTGCACCTGAGATGGATGTAATCATTCTCGGCGGCGAACCAATTCGCGAACCCGTTGCCTGGATGGGTCCATTTGTTATGAATACCAAGCGCGAAGTCCTGCAAGCTTTCGAAGATTTTCAAAAGGGGCTACTTGGAAGTGTTCCGGCCGATCATAAAGAATTTGTTCGGAAACGTGGCGCAGCGCTAAATCGCTCCGGCGAAGGATCAAAGCTGAGCGGCGATATATTAGGCGTGCATGGCGCACCTACGGAGATGCAAGAAGGTTAAACGTTTGTAATTGCGAATTACAAAGCTTTAAGCGCACCAACAACTTTTGTAAGTGAAGCTTTAGCGTCACCGAATAACAAAGTAGTTTTTGGATCAAAGAGCAACTCGTTTTCGATACCGGCAAATCCTGGCCGCATTGAACGCTTCAAGAAAATTACGTTTCCGGCAAGTGATACATCCAAAATCGGCATTCCATAAATTGGGCATCCAGGAGTTGTCTTAGCGGCGGGATTAACTACATCGTTCGCGCCAATAATTAACGCAACATCGGTCTGTGGGAATGTCGGATTTACTTCATCCATCTCTGCAAGTTGTTCGTAAGGAACATTTGCTTCCGCCAACAAGACGTTCATATGGCCAGGCATACGACCTGCAACTGGGTGAATTCCATATGCAACGTCAATTCCTTTAGCTGATAATAAATCTGCTAATTCACGAACAGTATGTTGTGCTTGTGCAACCGCTAATCCAAAGCCAGGAACGATTACAACGCGGCGAGCATAGTTAAGCAAAATCGCAACATCATCTGGTGAGCCAGAACGAACTGGCCGAGTTTCGCCGCCAACTGCAACATCTTGTGGCTTTGCGGTAAATGCGCCAAAGAGCGTGCCAAAGAGGGAACGACCCATTGCTTCCGCCATTAAACGAGTCAAGATTGTTCCGGATGCGCCAACAAGTGTTCCCGCAATAATTAAAAGTGTGGAATCAAGTACGTAACCACTTGCGGCAACTGTTAAACCAGTAAATGCGTTTAAGAGCGAGATAACAATCGGCACATCTGCGCCACCAACTGGGAGCACAAAGAGCACGCCAAAAAGCAGCGATAAACCAGCAAGAACTAGGAGTGGCATAGTGCCAAGTGCGCTTATTACCCAACCGCCCGAAGCTAGTACCGCAACTAACGTTCCTGCAATTACAAAGCGGCCGCCCGGGAATACAACGGGGCGAGTAGTCATTAACTCTTGTAACTTCATAAAGGTAATGATCGAACCAGAGAATGAAACGCAACCGACAATTACGGTAAATACTGTCGCAACAACTTTGGCAACCGCCGCGCCATCACCTAACTTCAAATATTCAACGATTGCAACTAGAGCTGCGGCGCCGCCACCAACACCATTAAATAACGCAACTAGTTGTGGCATTTGAGTCATCTGTACTTTACGTGCGGCCGGTACGCCAATTAATAAACCGACGACCATAGCGCCAAGAATCCAACCAAGATTATTTAGCGGAAGCGAAGAACCTTCGCTGGCATAGAAGAAAACTACAAGAGTTGCAATAGTTGCACCGAGCGCGCCAATTAAATTACCGCGGCGTGCCGTGCGCGGATGTGACAATCCTTTAAGCGCGAGAATGAAACATACGCCAGCAGATAACCCGATTAAATCGTAGATAGCGCGGCTCACTTTGAATCCTTCGCTCTCTCTTTACCTTTTCCTTTAAACATTTCTAACATTCGATCTGTAACCACAAACCCGCCCACCATATTTATGGTGGCTAAGATGATGGCAGCAACCGATAACCCGAGTTCTAAATTTGTATTGCTGTGATCAGCGACGATGATTGCACCAACCAAAATAACGCCGTGAATCGCATTGGCACCGCTCATTAACGGGGTATGGAGAGTCGAAGAAACTTTAGAAACCACTTCAAAACCAACAAAAACTGCTAGTACGAAGATAGCGACAATTGCCATTGGTTCCATTACTTCTTACCTCCATTTAATTGCGGCGTACGTTTTGCACCTTCGTGGGTCAACGCAGCCGAATCGATAATTTCATCGGCAAAATCTGGAGCGATAGTTCCGGAGGTTTTGCCATCGGCGCTCTCCGTCTTCGTCATTAAGAGCAACAAATTCACTACGTTTCGCGAGTAGAGCGAAGATGCATGGAACGGAAGTTGTGACGGAACATCCTTCCCGCCCCAAATCTTCACGCCATTTGCGGTAACTACTATTTCGCCTGCTATTGATCCCTCAACGTTGCCGCCAGTTTCAGCAGCTAAGTCAACAATGATTGAACCAGGTGCCATCTTGCTAAACATTTCTGCGGTTACAAGTCGTGGAGCTGATCGACCAGGAACAGCTGCCGTAGTAATAAGTACATTTGATTTTGTAATAAAGGGGGTTAGAAGTTCGCGTTGTTTAGCAGCGCGCTCCTCGGTCATTTCACGGGCATATCCGCCAGCACCTTCCAGCGCTTCAAGTCCCAATTCGATAAAAGTTGCACCCATTGAACGAACTTCATCCGCAGAAGATGGACGAACGTCATACGCAGAAACAACTGCGCCAAGTCGACGCGAAGTTGCGATTGCTTGCAAACCAGCAACGCCTGCGCCTAATACCAAAACTTGTGCCGGTGTTACGGTTCCAGCAGCAGTCATTAATAGTGGGAAAAATCTTGGCGACATTTCGGCACCAACTAGAGCCGCGCGATATCCGGCACAAAGAGCTTGTGAAGTTAGCGCATCCATTGATTGCGCGCGCGAAATTCGTGGCACCATTTCAAGTGAAAATGCAGTAACACCAGCAGAAGTTGCAGCTTCGATTGAATCAGTCGCAGTGGTTGGCGATAAGAATGAGATTGTGACTGCGCCTTTTTTTACTGATTTGAATTGATCTGGAGTTAACGGTTGCACCGATGCCACAACATCAGCTTTACCTAATTCACTTTGAATATTTGAAGTAGCGATAATCTCAGCACCGGCGGCTTGAAATTCGCTATCTGTGGCTTGAGAATCGGTACCTGCGCCAGATTCGATGGCAACTGTTAAGCCAGCGCGAGTTAACTTCGAGATTATGTCTGGGACTAGAGCTACTCGTTTTTCGCCAGATTTTATTTCTTTAGGAACCAATACACGCATGGGTCTGAGATTACTGCTTAAAGCCAACAATTTCACCCTTGATTAGGTGAAATAGAAGTGACTGAATGGTGGTGCGGCGATGAAAAGCCTCACGCCAGATAACAGATTTTGTTCCGTCAATCACATTTGCTGCAACCTCTTCACCGCGATGTGCGGGAAGACAATGCATAAAAATCGAATCCTTAGCGGTCAATGACATTAGTGGTTCCGTTACTGCAAATGGGGCCAGCACTGCAATTTTTTCTTTACGTTCTGATTCTGGGTCGCCCATCGACATCCAAACATCAGTATATAAAACTGATGCATCCTTTGCGGCAGCTTCTGGATCATTTATAACTTCAACTTTTCCGCCAGAACGCTTAGCAATATTTGTGGCAACTTCAATTGCACGTGTGCTTGGCGCCCACTTACCAGATGGAGTAGCGGCAACTACATGTGCTCCCATAATTGCGCCCATAATCAACCAAGAATTAGCCATATTATTTCCATCGCCTAAGTAAACAAATTTTCTTCCAGAAATATCAGTGCCAAAGTTTTCGCGGATAGTTAGCCAATCGGCAAGTAATTGGGTTGGGTGATCATCATCAGTAAGTGCATTAATAATTGGAATCGTGGAATGCGCGCCAAGTTCATCGACATCGGCTTGGGCAAAAGTTCTAATTATCATAGCGCTGCAAAAACCGCTAATGATTTTTGCGGTATCTGCGATAGTTTCACCGCGACCCAATTGCAGATCATCTCCGCGAACAAAAATGGGAGAACCACCCAAGTGTGCAACTGCAGTTTCAGATGCAAGTCGCGTTCTAGTAGAGGGTTTAGTCATATAAATTGCGACCGTCTTATTGGCCAGCGCTGTATTAGAGCGAAGTGGATTCTCAGCGAACTGCGCCGCGGTATCCAATATCAAATCGATATCGGCGCGCGATAAATGTTCGGTACGCAGTAGGTCTTTCATCTGCTTAGTTTAATCACAGAGATTATGATTCGCGCATGGGTTTATTTACACGCGGGCGAGATACTGATACCGACACGATTGTCGCTCCCGTTGAGGAACGGCTCGACGAAGGTGATCATGAGCGCTTCTCGCATTATGTAAAGAAAGAGAAAATTGTTGAGTCGGCGGTCTCCGGGAAAACAGTGACCGCGCTCTGCGGAAAAAAATGGATACCAAACCGTGATCCAGAACGATTTCCAATCTGTCCTACATGTAAAGAAATTCATGCCGGTCTTCGAAAAGAACCAGATACGCCAAAGCCTTAATGAAATCAGTAGCAAAGCAATTAATCAGCGCATTAGTAATTACTCTCTTATCCCAATTAATTATTTTGCCACAACCAATTAGCGCTGCAGATTTGCCAGCGCGAAAAATATTAAGTGGGTGGGTACCTTATTACTCGGTAAAAAATTCAATTGCTTCAGTAGTTGTTAATCAAGATTTGATTCGCGAAGTTTCACCGTTTTGGTACACGCTAAAAGGTGAGAAAAATATTCTTGATTTATATGCAGCCGCTAAATTGACCGATCCGATGTCAGTTTCGATCACAACACTTCGTAATCTAAATATTGGAATCATTCCGACGATTACCGATGGCACCGAAAAGTTGGTATTAAGTAATCTTTTAGCTAATCAGCAATCGAGAGCTAATATTGTTGCCACAATTACCAACTTAGTTAAAGTCAATAATTTTGACGGTATCGATCTAGATTTTGAAAATTTTGCTTTCATTGATGGCAACACGACTTGGGATACAACAAGGCCGCGGTGGGTAGCTTTTGTTAAGGAACTCTCTGCCTCGTTACACGCGGATATGAAAATACTTTCTATCACAGCCCCAGTTGATTTCGATCCAGCCACAAAACGAAAGGGTTACACCGTTTATGACTGGAAAAATATCGCACCATATATAGATCGATTGCGGATTATGACTTATGACTATTCAACTGCCACAGTTGGACCAATTGGCCCACTAATTTGGGTTGAAGATGCAGTCAGATATGC
>Ga0214919_10001969_pt1 | contig 32862 bp, 27 predicted proteins | sample LL1503_MetaG_FD_177994 | JGI IMG/M metagenome (GOLD analysis project Ga0214919, IMG submission 177994) | Freshwater microbial communities from Lake Lanier, Atlanta, Georgia, United States - LL-1503 | ecosystem: Environmental > Aquatic > Freshwater > Lake | place: USA: Georgia | collected... | reverse complement strand
GCGTTTAATATCAATTTAAAAATAGTAAGAAAAAAATAATTTAAAATTATAAGAAAAATTTTAATTTTATAAAAACATAAACATTTTTATGAAATTTTCAATATTTTTATGAAAATAATAATAATATAAGTTTTAAACCAAAAAAATATTCTGGTATATTATTATAAATATTATGAGTTTGTATATACAATATAATATAACTTCTTCATCTGGTTATTCATCTTATACTAATACAGTTACAAATTTAGGTTCAGGTGGTTCATCGTATGATGGAGCATTAATTAATGGACCAGCAATTATAACTAATGTGAATTCTGAATATAGTTCTATTGCATTTAATTCTCAATATAAACAATATATATCAATTCCAAGTTTAAATATAACAAATAATGGATTATCATTCTCTTTTTGGTTTAACTCTAATAATAATAATAATTGGGCAAGAATATTTGATTTTGGAAATGGTCCATATAGTGATAATATAATTGTTTTTATAAATAATAATTATATGGGATTTTGTGTATATCAAGGAAATATTGCATATCAAAAAAATAATGTTATACCAAATATGAATAACAATACACGAAACCATATTACATGGACTATTAGTCCGACAAATGGATGGATTATATATTTAAATGGTAAATTATTTACTACTTATGAAGATGGATATTATCCAAATATTCTATTAAGAAATTTTTGTAATATTGGAAAAAGTAACTGGGAAAGTGATCCATATTTTACAGGAAATATTGAAGATTTTAGAATGTATAATAGCGTTTTAACATCAACTAATTTAATGTCAATTGTAAATAATCCATCAAATGCATCTGTAAAATCATCATCAAGTGATTTTACATCAAAAACAACACCAACTTTAGTAAATGGTTTTAATCAGTTATATAATCAAATTTTTTGTGATTTATTTCAATCAACTACATACAATGGATTTGTAAAATGCAATGATTGTAATTTTAGTTATAGTAATTCAGATAATGTAGTAACTACATCGCCAACTGGTGGAGAGCAAGAATGTTTAAATTTATGTGCAAATAATCAATATTGTACATCATATACTTTTAAAGGGTATGATAGTGGAAATACAGATAGCAATAATTGTACATTATATGGTCTAAATAATCAATACCCTATTGGTATAAATCATAATGTAAATGGAAATTATTCAGGATATGCAGTTACTACTCCAAAAGCATCATATGATTACAATAATTTAAATAGTGATCAACAAGAAAATGTTAAATTAAAATGTTCAAATCAATACTTAAACAATGTTTTTACACCAAAAAGTCCATCTATAGATATATCAAGTTGTATTAATTTTACTACAGAAAATAATACATCAGTATTTGATACAAATCCAGAATGTGTATATAATATTTATTCACAAAATGGTATACCAGTTAATGAAATAAATGCAACAAATTATACAAATTCAAATAAATTAAATACAGGTTCAACAGGAGATCCAAATATATCAAACTATCAAAATACATTTAATGAATATAATAGACTAAAACAACAAAACAGTAATATAAATAATCAATTGTCTGTAAATGATAATAAAAATTTTTCACAATATTTATCAACAGTAAATAATAATTATAATACATTGTCTAATAGTTTTTTAAAAAATATTGATACTCAAGGGAATGAATTAATTGACTTATCTGCAAAAATAAATAAATCAATTGGTGGAAATATTGAAGGATTTGAAAATAAAAATAATAATACATTATTATTACTAATATTATTAATATTTGTTTTAATATTCTTATTTTTTGTGTTTAAGAAAAAATAAATTATCTACTTAATAATATATAAATGCCAGAATTACAAACATATGAAGAATCTGAACAAAGTAATAATTATATTACAAATCAATTAATACAAAAATATGATGAAAAATTTAATGAATTATATAAAAGAATTGTTAATATTAATTCATCAATTATGAATAAAGAAGAATTAATTTATAAAGAAAATGATGAAATACAATATAAAGATAATACCATTAAAATATTACAATATACAATGGTATTAGTTATATTATTTGGTGTATTATTAATAATGTATTCACAAAAAATAATTGATTTAACTAAATTACTTATATTTTCAATAATACTATTTTTAATATATTTATTAGTTATTTATATTACAATGTATTCTAGCTTTTCATATGCAAATACTGGAAAATACTTAAATAATTTAAAAGTTGAATTAGCACAATTTTATGAAAAAAATATTGAAGATAATTCAGGTTATCAATGTCCCGCCACTTGTCCACCTGTTACACCACCACCGCCACCAAATCCAAATATGATTCAAACATATCAACAACCTACTTTAAATATTGATCCACAAACCAATGTTTGGAAATATGGTGATATACCAACAGATTTATACACAAGCCCATCAACACCTGGAAGTGCTTTTTATGCAAATCCTCCTAATATTCCAAATTATAGTCCATCTGATGAAAATGAACCACAACCATTTTTCGGAACAACATATCCAGCAACAACATATTATAAATGTCAATGGTTAGGAGGACAAAATAATGGAGGTTTGCCAAACGTTGAAACTAATACATATACGACTATACCATGTACATTTAGACAAAACTTTAAAGAAACAGCTAGATATATATGTAATAAAGATCCAAACCAATATGGGCTAGCGAGAGCAAATTGTGATAATGTCACAATTTAAAATTAAATAAAAAATAATTACAAATAAAAAAAATATATAAATAATATAATAGATAATGTCAACTAGTCAAATGATTGCAAATGGGACTGCTATAAATAATGGTTATAATACAATAAAAAGTCTTACATATGGATCTTATGATGTAAGTAATAATGGTTCACCAAAAAGTATCGCACAAAGTATAAATAATCAATTAGCAATAGGAAATATTTCTCAACCTTTACTATCTATAGCAAATAATATTAATCAAGAAAATTTAGCAAAAAGAGATCAATTATTAAAAATGGAAAATGATGATTTAATGAATCAATTAAGAGAATTAGAATTAATACAGTCAAATATATCAAACAAAAATACAATGTTAGATCAAATTAATACAAATATAATGAATGAACAAACTAATATAAATACATTAATTGGCTGTATAATTTTAGCAATTATTTTATTAGTTGTTATTGTAGCATATGGATATCAAAAAATAGATAAAAGCTTAATGATATTACTTGTAATTATTATTGCTGTTTGTTATGTAATATTATTTTTTTATAGTTATAATATATTTTATTTAAATACTGCATGGAAAAATTTATTTAATCCTAATACTGAAGCAAGATTAGGAAAAGCATTACAAACATGGTCAACTGATATAAAAACAGGTATTCATGATACAATATATGGAACAGAACAAAGTTGGATTAGTGCAAATTGTGCATGTCCTGCATCCGAGGAAAATGAAGAAACACCATTATTACCATATACTCCTGGTATTTCAGTTAATCCACAACCCGGATATTTCTATTATGATGGTTCTGCACCTCCTCAATTAATAGTTCCAAATAATCCCGCACCTAGTATACCATCTTCATCTAACCCATTTAATCCATTTATGCCAAGTCAAAATATGGAAAATATAGATTGGGTTGATTATTCTCGAAATGGACAAATAAAAAGTTATAACCCAGTATCATATAATAATAATAATTACTATAATTATAAAAGTGATAATCCACAAAATCAATTACAAGAAGCTATTGATACACCAAATGGATTAGTAAATAGTACAACAACTACAATAAATTTATAAACTAAAAATATAATATAATTTTTTTTTCTAATTAAATAATATATTTATTAATAATATGATTACTAATAACAAACAAAAATGTGATTCTGATAAGGATTGTAATAATAATATGTTATGTGCTTTTAATGATGAAGATCTAAATAGTTATTGTATAAATAATGATTTAACACATTTATATTCTGGATGTTTAAATAATTATAATAATGATTTTGAAACTACGATATCTAAAACAAATAATAATATGAATCATAAAAACTGTATAGATTTTGCTAGAAGACAAATTAATAAAGATGGTATTGAATATAATTATATGATATACAGACCTAAAAAAAAAGTATTTGTTGATACTACAACTATAAATATATATTTAAAATGTGGTGAAGCAATATTAGCTGTTATTCCATATGAAGATTATTTTATTTTATCATGTGATGAATCTCAAGAAAATTGTATATTAGAAGGAAAAAGCTCATTAATTAATTTTATTAAATATAATACAGAAAAATGTAATAAAAGTATATATTTAGAAATAATTTATGAATGTGAAAATGAAGGGCTTAAAAATAATATAAAAATACCTATTGATTTGAATAGCAATAATATTATTAAAATAAATTTAAAATGTCCAATAAATGCTGAAAATGATAGATATAAATCAAAATGTGAAGCATTGTTTATAAATGATTATGGAAATACAAATTTAAGCAATAATATTGATATTGAAAAAAGTTTATATGATTGTAAAAATCCTTTATATAAAGTTCCTAGATTAGTAAAAAATATTAATAATTATAAAAAAATAAAAAATGAACATTCGAATATTGAACTTAAAAATTATGATGATAAAATAAATGAAAAATTAATAGATTTAAAAAAATTAGAAGCAGAAAAATATATAAAATTAAAAAATATTCAAACTGGTAAATCAATTACAATGGATGATGCAATGGAAATTATTAATAAAAATTTTTCAAGTAATAGTATATCAAATCATAATTGGAAAATATATAAAAATTATGATGCAGCTCAAAATTTATTTGATTTTAACGATAAAGAAGTACAAGTTTTAACATATTTTGATAAAGTATATACTTTACAAGAAGCTATTAATGCGGCTAATACAAATTATCAAAGTTTTTTTGTATGGTATCATAATTCATTTGAACTTGCTGATTATGCAAGTAAATTATTTTTTATCAATATATATAGCACAAATGAAGATATTTTTAAAAAGAGTAATTGGGTAAAAAATGAAAATGTTACAACATGTGTATTAAAATTACAGTTTGAACATTTTGAAGATAATGATAATATAGATGATACATATGATACATATGATATAGATGATGATAAGTTAAAAGAAATTTTTGATGTTTCTTCTCAAAATATGGCAGTTCAAGAGGAAATAGATTATTTAATAAGTAACTATATTTTAAATACAAAAGATATAAATTATAAAGTATTAAAAAGTTTAAATGATAAAATAACTACTTATTCACAAGCAATATCACTAAATAATTATGAAACTGATATAAATGATAAAATTTTATTTTATTTATATGTAGGATTATTTTTTATATTTGTGATATTTATTGTTGTATTAGTATATTTTAATAATATATCTGCAGGAAAAATAAAATTATTTGGAAGATAATTAGCACTATGTACAGAAAAAGAAATAATGCAATGAAGGTTTATCGCTATACTCCGGAGTTTACGAAGGAAAATACTAGTGTTCACATAAACTTAGATCTCTAATATTAAATGAATTTTTATATAATTTTCGTTCATCCATTAATTTTAATCTTACTTCATGTGCTATTTTTATGTCATAATTTTGTTGTTTAATATCTTTGGTTGATTTAATTCTTATATCAGGATTTATTAACCAGAATACAACTATTGTTCTAGATATTTTTGATTTAGAATTTGATTTCATATCAATTTTATGAATATGTGAATTGGGAAATACTACTAATGAAGCATCTTTAATATTATATTTTCCAAGTGGTACAGTGCCTTCATTTAAAAATTTATTTAATCCTATTGGTGCTTCATAAGTTTCTGAAAATAATTCATAAGCTTCATATATTGTGTATTTTCTCTTAAATAATATTTTTGCATCAAAATTTTTATTTTGTTCTAATGTACATGATGCAGCGGCTACTATATTTTCATGTGACATTCCTTCTACATGCCACGCACCTTCTAAATTACCTTTATTATCTAATTCTATTTTTACAATTTTTGTAATAATTTGAAGATTTCTATTTTTAAGAGATAATGGTAAGTAATTAATATAATTTCCATTATATTCTTCTGGTTCACCTTTATATAATTTAATTGCATTTATATAACTCCACATATTTTCAAACTGAGGTACTACATATTCAAATAATTTTTCAATATTTTTATACATTTCTATTTCATCAATCGGTAAATTATTTATATAACTATCTATTTTACATTTTCCATTTTCATCTATAATAAATTCACTAGGTAACCATTGATATTTAGAATTTTCATAAGGTCTATTCCAATAATCAGTTTTTGCATTTGTTTTTTTAACATCTACTATTAATGGATATATTGACGGATGAACAATATCTCTCACTTTATTATTTGATCCTGGATGATAATCAATTGCTATTTTATTTGAATAATCTAATATTGATTCTAATAATGATTTTTTAATATCATTCGGTATTTTACCAATAATAACACCACTTTTATTAAAAACAGATATATTTTTATTTTGGAGAGACTCTTTATATTTTTCCATAGATTTTACATTTTTATTGTCAAATTTTGTCACCATTTTATTAAATACATTTTCTATTAAATTGTTTGTTTCTCCATTTGTAATTAGTAATTTATTATATGTTAATTTTTTGTAAGTAGCATATTTTTTAATCATTTTATATAAATAATTCATATAAGTCTCATTTATAACTTCAATATTTAATTTTTTATTTTTAGTAATTTCTTGATAACCTTTTTTTAGTTTTTCTTCAAGTTTTTTATTAAATTCACTTTTCGCACGATCACATGACCCAAAAGTTATTATTTTTTCTTTTAATTCTGAATTTTTTATTCCAGATTGAATTGTTATTTTACGATTGTAATAATCAAGTGCAATTGACCAAACTTTTATATTATTTAATTTATATAATTGTAAATGTTTTTTTATAATCATATTTATATAATAAGTTGCGAAATAAATTTAACTAAATTATTTTTAATAAAAATACTCTTTATGAAATATTATTTTTAGTTATTTTATCTAGTAATTCTGATATATATTTTAATTTTTCACTAACTATTTCAACCTGATCATTATATTTATTTTTATAATATTGATTTATTAAATACATTGAAAAAAATAATATTATAAAAATAACACATGTCATTTGTATTACTTCAAATTTCATTGATAAATAAATTATAATAGAACATATTAAACTTAAATAGAATAAAGCAACTATATCTTCTAAATAAGTTATATTATATTTTTTTTTTATATATTGTAATATTGATAATTTATTTTCTTCCATATATTATTGATTTATTTTTTTATTTAGGTTTTTTAATAATAATTTGTTTAATTATCTTATTTTCAAGTTTTTTTTCTTTTTTTTCTCTCTTTGTTATTTTTTTTGATGATATTTTATTTAGTTCAATTTCCTTAATTTCATCTAAAGTATTAGATTCATTCTGGTCTAATGTACTATTTAATGCATTATTTAATGTACCATTTAATGCACTATTTAATGCATCATCTAATTCTTTGTCTATCATTGTTTCATCAAATGGATTTAGTGATATTTTTTCTATCGATGTTACTTCGTCAAATGGATTTAGTGATTTATTGTCAATACCATTAAATATATCAATTTTATTAATTATTTCTTCAATACATTTAATATTTGATATATTATTTACATTATCTTTTATTGTATTTATTGTAAAATTATTAATTAAATCATTCGTATTTTTTTTATTGCTATGGTCATTGCTATGGTCATTGCTATGGTCATTGCTATGGTCATTGCTATGGTCATTGCTATGGTCATTGCTATGTGTATTGCTATGTGTATTGCTATGTGTATTGCCATTGTCATTGCTATGTGTATTGCCATTGTCATTGCTATGTGTATTGCCATTGTCATTGCTATGTGTATTGCTATGGTCATTGCTATGGTCATTGCTATGTGTATTTCCATTGTCATTGCTATATTCATTATCATGTGTATTATCATGTTCATCATCTATATCACTCAATGAATCATTTTCAGGAAGATCATTTGTTTCAATAATAATGTTTCCTTCTTCATCGTTTTTATATTTTTTAAATGATAAACCAAAAATAATCTTATATATTTTTTTAAAACTATTTATCTTATTTTTTACATAATTTTTTTTTAAAAAACTATTTAAAACAATATAAGAATCACTCAATACTGAACAAAATGTTAATACTGAAAAAAAAGCAAATGCTAAATTATCAATATTATTATCTTTTGAAATAATATTATTTATATTAGTACTATTCATTATATATATAATATAATAACGTTTTTTTTAAATATACCAATTTAAGAAAAAAATTTTACTAAAATTTATAAGACTAAAATTAAATAATTTTATCAATGAAACATATATTAAATCTATGATTTATCGCTTTTTGTTTCTAAATAAAATTCTTCATCTTTTTTATCACTGATACTTAATATATCTTCAATATTATCACTATTTTCACTATTATCACTACTTTCACTTTCATCTGAACTACTTGATAAAGAAGAATTATCATCAATAATATTTTCTTTTTTTATTGATTGTTTTGGTTTTTTTATTTTTTTTAATTCTTCTTGATATTTTTTTACTTTATTATTCAGTTCATCTATTTTATCTTTATATCCAGAAAATACTTTCGATTTGTTACAAATAATTATTTTTCCATCTTTATTTTTCTTAATAAATTTATTTCCAGTGAAAATATCATACATGATAAATATAATATTATTACAATTGCTTGCTATCATACCTATTGATTCAACACATTTATTCATATCATCAATTGTATCCATCATACATGTGTCAAATGCAATTTTAAAACTATCTTCATTATTTTCTTCAATAACTTTACAAAATTTACCTATTTTGTTAACAATAGTAACACAACCAATTATAGAAGTACCTGTAATTAAAATATTAGTTAATAAATTTATAATAGCAATCATATATATAAATAATAAATAATTTTTAAGTTATTTATTAAATTAAAAAATAATTATTTTTTAATTTAATTTTTTTTGATTCTTAAAAATCTTAATCTTATGGAGTTTATATAGTAATTAATAACCAGTCATACTGTTCGATTCAAGTGATGAAGATATTTGTTCTTTAACTTGTGTTACCTTTTCTACAGGTAAAACTTCATGTTCTATAACTTTTTCTTCATTTTGTATTTTAATTGGTTGTTGATATATTAGATTTACTGGAAATATTTGTTTACCAGTTTGTTTATCATATTTTATTCTAAATTTAAATCCTTTAATATCAGTTTGATTAACTCTTCTTTTGCCATATTTTGACTGAAGATATTTTCTAAATTCTGATTTGGCAGGATGTTTATGAGTACTAAAATTATCTTCATACCATATTTTAAATTCATCATAAATTTGTATGATATCAATACTATCTGTATTTTCTCTGGTGTCTTCAATATTTTCTGTAACAAAATCAGAATATAAATCACATGTTTTTTGATATTCCATAGTAAATTTAATAACTTCAAATGGAACTTTAAGTCCATCTTTTTTATATTTTATATAGTATATATCAAATAAGAGTGCCATAAATAATTCAACCCAATTTTTCATTTTTTCAGATAAATGTTTATCTATTGGAAATTCATGAGGTTCTTTTGGATTTTCACAAAATTTACTTTTAAATTCAATAACTTCCATTCTTCTCCATGTACCAGAATCATCTGATGGAACTTTTGGAATTTCATTACAAAGAAGAGCAAGTTTAAACTGAGGTTTAAAATCAATTTGTTCTTTATGAAGTGCTCTAGCAACAATTTTATCACCACCTGTTAATTCTTTTAAATAACCAACATTTAGTTTTTCATTTTGTCCCGGTTCTTCTAAATAACCAAATCGACAACCTTTTGCTCTAACCATTTCTGGTGTACAAGCATTAGATTCTGCACGTTTCCCTGTTAACATTGTTACTGGAAATTTAACAGCATATTTACCCATACAATGAACAAATAACTCAATTAATTTTGATTTACCATTAGAATTATGAGTAATGATTCCATTTCCCATTTTGTATCTATGATTCCCATCTAATTCAAATCCATAAAATGAATCATTATTAACTTTTACAACATTAAATTGAAATAGCTGATTTTGTTCATTATATAAATAATAATTTTCTTTATTTTGTAACTTTAAATATTCTGAAACAGATATTTCAAGAATTTTATCATATAATTCTGTTTTTAAACATAATATGTGATTTCCATTTACAATAAAATCTTCAAAATCATTTTTATCACTATAAAATTTATACATAGTACTAAATCCTCTTTTAAGTTCAATAACATTTCTTTCTGTTGAATCATCACCCATTAATTTATCACCTGTTATGATATCCTGAACTTTTTTAATAGTTCCATTAAACATCATAATATCAGTATCATAAGCATGACATCCAATACCATTCCAAATTCTAAATTTTTCTTCAGCATTATGTCCTTGTAAACAAGTTGCTAAATATGTTAAAAAATATACTCTAATATCTTCTTCAAAAAAGATTGTTTCCAAAAAATATTTTAATTCATTCCAACATTCATGATCTTCATCAAAATCAATTTTATCAATTCCTGTTGACATTTCAATATAATCATCTGGACGTCCATCTCGTAATTCAAGTTTATTTAAATCATATACACCATTTGTAAAACCCATTAAGAAAGGATTTGCATCTAATTTTTCAACAAAATCTTTGTTACTAAAAAGTTCTTTGCATTCTCTCATAATGTTATCTTTAAATGATGTTGTTTTTAATTTCTTTACAATTTCAAATATTTTTTCACTCTTTTTTTTATGTTCTGCTCTTTCTTCTTCAGGTAAATCAAAATTACTCGACATTTTATTGTGATTAGATACTATTTTAAGATATACACCACATAATTCATTCGAAATTTTTTGACGCAAAGACATCCCATCTGACTCTCTATTCCATTTATGATTTTTATACATATACCAATCATCATTAGAATATACAAAGTCATATTCATACATTTTGAATAAAACATTAGCAACATCGTAATTTGATTGTGTTTTAATTGATGTATCAACAAATTTATCTATACATTTATTTTTAAATTCAATATATTTCTGATAATTATCAAGCTTTGCCCAATAATGTAATGTTGCAACTGTTAATCCTTCATTTTTACTTTTATGCCATTGTTTTTCACATTGACCTTCCTCAAATTTTGATGATTTTTTACTAAATTCAATCCAAAGATCAAGTAATTCATTAGAATTAGAATCAATATTATGTAACGCCCATCCGACTTCAATCCATTGATTGTAATTTTCTGCACGATCAACACTTAATAAAGATACTAACTGTATAATTTTTTCAATATCATAATTTATATAATTTGAAGATTTACTTTTGGATGGTAATTTTTTAACATATGTATTGTTATTTAATTGTAAAAGTTCTACTTTATTATCTCTAATTTGAACAAGATCACTTTGTTTTTTATTTCTAATTGAAAAAAAACTTGCTAAATTAACATTATTTGTAAAATAATCTTCTGGTTCAATTATTTCAATGTTTCCATTAAATATATATTTAAGTTGATATGGATTACCTTTTGGTTTATCTTTATTACTACCATATAATAACCATAAAGTATTTGGTGAAATAACTGATCTATCTACTACATCTGTAATTACATTTTTAAGATTAAGATTACCAATTATATCAGTTATCTTTTTTAAAATGTTATCTCTAATATAATATTGAACATTTGGATAACTAACAATAAATGGAAACATTATATGTATACCATCTTTTGTAACACCTTTATTTTTGTATGTTTCATTTCTTTCAAATACAAAACACATTAGTTTTTCACTATTTTTTTCAATATTAAAAACATCACATATTTCATCTATATATAAACTAACAATCTTTACAACATGTTCTTCAGTATGCTGACGTTCATGAGTATCGATATCATATTTAAAATCTAAATCTATAATAATAGGCGCTATTTCTTCATGTTTCTCAGTAATATTTAATTCATATTTTTTAAATATAGCATCCTCGTATAATTCATAGAATCTATTTAACTCACTTTCTTTTATATGATATGAACCTTTAGGATTATACATTGAGGTATGTGTATGCGGTTGTCCGCTTTCAACCCGATGTTCATCCAAGAAATTATATATATTATACTCATTATTTGTATTATTTGTAGTAGTATTAGAATTTAGACTCATATATGTATTTATATATATATTTTTAAATTAAAAATTTCTTAAAAAAATAAAAATCATTTTTTTTAAAAAATAATATATCAATACATTATTGATATATTATTATTTTATTGATACCATTGATTTAAGGGACGAAATATAAGAGTTTATATAAATATTTTACTAGTTTTAACTATTATTACACAATACTGTTATAGTAAATATGTTTATATTTACTATAATTTATGAAAGAATTGAAATTAAATGAAGATTTATATTCATCGTTATTTTCCGGAGTTTACGGAAGAAAGTGCACTTTAGCAAATTACTTTATTTGTTAAAAATAAATATTAATTCTCTTTATATATTATAAAGGAATGTTTAATATTAAGATATTTTTAATAATTTTATCAATATTTTTATTATTTAGTGTAATTCAAATTTATTTTTACTATAAAACTTACATTAAAAAACAAGAATATATTAAGAAAATTGAAAGTTTTGAAAATACGATAGTAAATATTAATAATAAACAAGATTATATATTAGATGACAAATCATTAGAAAATTTATTATATGATTATGAAAATTTTAAAAATTTAAATAAAAATTAATTTCTAATTTTATATTAGTTATTTACATAAATGTCAGTTAGCACTAATTCTAAATATTATAATTATAATGTTTTAAATGACATATTAAATAAAAAAAATTTTAATGAAACATATAATGAAAAACTTAGTCAATTATTTGATAAATATAAAAAATATGTAAAAACAAAAAGGTTTACAGAATCTATTGATAAAAAAATACAACGATCGCGAATTATTAAAAATTATATTATTCCACTATCTTATTTAATATATGGTTATATATATACCAAATATTATAATTTACAAATTAAAAAATTAATTAAAAATGAAAGTGAATCAATATATGATATGATTGGTTTATTGTTTAGCGGTAAAAATCCATCAACAAAAATTCTTAATGTATATTATTATAAAGAATTTAAAAAAGTAAAAAAAGAAAATACAAATTTACAAAATACTAATTTATTTAATGATATAAGTAGTGAAAAAAACAAAACTATAAGTTTTTTTGAAAAAATAATTGAACTTTTAAATAAAGAAAATGAAGAATATAATATATATTTAAATATTTGTAAAAATTTTAAAGAACTAATCATTATTATTGATGATATTAAAAATATTTTATCTAATATAAATACTAAATTTTTAGGAACTTTATCAGATAGAAAATTATCTGACAGTATCATATCAATTATTACCATGGATTTTAATACTATTTTATTAAGTACATTAAATACAGTATCAATTAATCCTTCACTTTATAATGATAGAGATAATATTTTTAATATTATACTTAATTTATTAAAAGATAAAACAATATATTCACAACCAAATTATAGAGAAATGTATATTACATTATTTAATTTATATAATGATAAATATTTACCAAAAATTAATGAAATAAATCAAAATGTTATATTATTAAAAGATAACCATAATGATTTAATATCATATAAATATATAATAAAAGATATATTAATAAAATTTAAGTCATATTTAGACAAATATAATGCTAAAAAAATAATTTTTAACAGAAATAAAAATATAATTAAAAATATAAATAATATCATATCCATATTTAAAGAAGATATTAATGATATAAATTATTTATTTGAACATATTAAAAAAACAAATAAATTAAGTATTGATAAATATATTTCAATTATTAAAGCTACATATGAAGAAAAAATAAATAATATTAATGGTATATTAAAAAATCTGAATGATACAATTCCAATAGATAAAAGTTTTCAAAATATATATGAATCAATAGAAATAGAAACAAACAATAACTTTAATTTAATATTATTTATATATTTTATAGTAATTATTATTAATCAAAATATTGAAAATAAATATTTATTTAATTATTCAAAAATAAATGATGATACAAAATATATAATAGAACCAAAATATGTTAATATTGAAAAAATTAAAAATATATTTGATATAAAATATAGAATTTATAAAAAAAATAATATTGATCATAATACGCAATACATTATATATTTAAATAATATTGTTAATGAATTAAATAATGATTTAGATAAAGATAGTATTAAACGTAATTCTGCTATTAAACTTGATCCAAATATACAGCCTAGTTATGAAGCCGAAAAAATAGCAGCTAATAAAGCTGAAATTGAGTATAATAATAAGAATAATATTTCTAAATATTTTAATTCTATAATTTCAGTATTGGAAAAAATATTTGATAATGCAGATGTGGATTATGATGTTATTAAATCAGACATAGTTAATTTAATAAATTCAAAAATAGCTCCTCCACCACCAATATTAACACTTGCTAATTTACAAAACGTAAGAAATATTAAAGCTATTGAAAAGGTTTTTAATGATGCGCTAGATCGTAGAGTAGCAGGAAGTTCAATATATGTAAGAGATGAAAATAATAATCGTATAATTGACGATATAGATAAATTAATTTCAAAGTTATTTAAAATATATAATACAAAATATAGTACTACTTTTGATTATAACGAATTACAATCTAAAATAAATGAATATAAAAATTTTATTGATATAAAACTTCAATCTAATTTAAATAGATATATAGATATTGAAAAAATAACTTCATTAAGTAGTAAATTACTAATTGAAAAAGACAAACTTCAAAAAGATTATCAGAATAAATATAATGCTTATCTAGTACTTCATAAAACATATATAAATACTCAATATAATATTGACCAAAAAAGTATAAATATTAAATTAAAAATAACATTAAATAATAATTATAATGATTTAATAACAAATATTACAAGCATTAAAAATACAACTTTATCTAATAATAGTATAATACAAAAAAAAACATTATTAGATAATGAATTTAAAGATATCATAGATATATCAAAAAAATATAGTGAATATATAAATAAAATTGAATTCAAAAATACTGATAATAAATTATTTTATATTTATATAAATGATATTAAAAAATTAGATGATATTATAAAATCAATAGATAAATTAACTAATTTTGACACTTTAATAAAAGATATTAATAATTATTTTATTATAAATAATTCAACAATATTATTTGATAAATTATTATCTAAGGCAAATGATTCAAATAAAACAGTAAAGATAGAACCAACATTAGAAGAATATATTAATTATAATAAAAATTTAGTTAATAAAATAAAAGTATTACTACAAAATATTAATAAAAAAAATATTGTTTTAGATACAGATGATACAAAAAAAGAAACTTTTCAATTATATATAATATATAAAAAAATAAAAAAATATACAAAAATATATGATAAATCAAAAAATGAAAATAATAAAATAAATGGTACCATAAAACATATTGTTTCCTATACAAATGTCATATATATGTACTTTATAAGTTTATTAATAATAATTGATTTTTTAATTTATTTTTATTCTTAAAAATAAATTTAAAGTTATGATCATAATATTATATATAAAATAATATGTCTGAATTAACTATTAAACCACAAGATATTGGATATTTAGAATTAATTGTTGGCCCAATGTATGCAGGTAAAAGTACTGAATTAATTAGAATTATTAATAGATATAAATGTCTAAAAAAAAAAATTATTATTATTAATCATATGTTCAATAATAGATATGGTTCTACTGGTTTAACTACACATAATAAAGAATCTATTGATAATTGTATAATTGTTGATAAATTGTGTAATATTGATAATGATATAATTGATAATACAGATGTTATTATTATTGAAGAATTACAGTTTTTTCAAGATGCATATAATATTATAACAAATTGGTGTGATATTAAACATAAAACTGTTATTGCTGCTGGTTTAGATGGTGATTTTTTAAAAAATCCATTTGGAGATGTATTAAAATTGATTCCACATGCAGAAAAAATTACTAAATTATCTGCATTGTGTAAAAAATGTGGTGATGGAACATTAGCTCATTTTACAAAGCGTATTACAAATGATTCTCAAACAACATTAGTAGGAAGTGATGATATTTATGAAGCAGTATGTCGAAAACATTTTTTATAAAAAAAATATGATTTTTTTAATTATAAAGTTATTTTAATTATTACATATAATAATTAAACAATGTTTAAAACACAAAAAACGATTGACTCATTTTTTAAGAGTACAACTAATAATACAAATTATGATATAAAAAGATATTTTTATTTGATATGGGAAAATAAATTTACACCAAATATTGATGCATATTGGACAAATATACGCCCAGAGAAAATAAATTTTATTGAACAAATAAAATGTGACTATATTAAAAAAGGTCATTATTTTTATGTGTGTGGTTATTTTATTGATTATGATGAAAAATATAATTTACCAAAAGAAACAACATATAAAAATATACAATATTTAAAATCACATTTACAAAAGTGTATACGAAAACAGAATTATACATTTGGTGTTCCAACAGCATTTCATATGATGAAATTAGATTTAAATGATTTTCTAAGAAGATTACCAATTATTATGTTAGAAGATGTTTATTTACATAATTCATTTAGTACAGTAATATGGCTGATGATTTCGAATTCTACTCATAATTTTAAATTTAAACGTTATATATATGAGTGGTTATTAGGCGTTGTTTATTTATTGTGTATTATTAATGAAAAAGATATTATTAATGTTAATAATATTGATCAAGAAAAAAATAGTAAAATAATAGATATATTAAATAATTACAATAAATTAAATGAAATAGAATATTCACTTTTATATTGTATACATTTAAGAATAGCATATGGAGGAATGAAATGTGATTTAGAAATGTTTGAAAATTATGCAAATATATGGGAAAAACGTTTTATTGATAAAAATGAAACTAATAAAATAAATAATATTGATGTTCTTCCGATATGTATAAATGTTTCTAAATTAAATATTGAAGATTGGGATTTGAGTGCAATTGATTATCACTGTAATCAAAAAATAATAGGTTATATTTTAAAAAAATACGATGATATTGATGAGTCTGAATTAAAAAAACTTATTTGGTATAATTCATCAAGTATAAATAGTAGAATTAAAAATATTCCATATAATGAAGAAAAATGGAATGAAATAAAAAAATATGTTAAAAAAACACAACAATATTTAATAAATTCGGAGTAAGGAATATAGGTTTTCTACGAATGTATGCTAAAGCTATAATTTTTTTCTGTATATTGTTTAGACATTTGTAATATTTATAAATTTAATTTTTTTTTTATTAGAAACATAATCTAGGCTCCCTATATGTAGAATATAAAATGATGTTTTATTATTATTTGATATTTTTACTAAATGATCTTTTTTATATATTTTATTTTTAAAAAAAATTTTTAATGCATTTAGTTTATTACTATTTGTAACAGTATATATTTTTTTTCTAAAATATATATTATATATTTTTAAATTTTTTTTTCCACCATAAAGTGGTTGAACATTTAATTGTGGACTATCATATTTTGAATCTTCTACATGCTGTGCTTGCATAGCATCAATATGGGTTTGTGTATTATTAGAAGGACTTCCTAGTGCAGGAACAATTATAGTTTTATTAACATTATTTGAACAAGAATTATTTGCGGGAGCAAAGTCATAATCTTCCGATGTAGAACTCATTAAATATACATTTCTTAGAGAAAAAAAATATAATAAATATATTTTTTATGGAATTAAAGTTAAGAACTGGAAAGAATATGTAAGTTTTTCAATCTTCGTAAACTTCAGAAAATAACTATAAAAAGATTATTGTTGAATATATTTAATTTTTTGTAAATCATTAGAATAAACACCTACAACATTCTTATATTTATATATAATATCTTTACCTTTTTTATTTACAACTACTGGATTATGTAATTTTATTCTGCTTCCAATATATTTATATTCTTTATTTGTTTTTATATCTTTTATAATAAATACAATAAATTTTCCAAACAAATCATGTTTATTTTTCATAAAATTAAATAAAAATGAAAAAGATTTACTGGCAGCATTTTTAGGAATTGTACCAGTAAATTTTCCATATGTTTTACCAGGTTCAGGAAAATCAACAATTGTATAAATATTTTTGGGTTTATTAGTATTATTATTATTATATGGCATATATAATATTAATATATAAAAAAGTTAAAATAAATTATAATCAAATAATAAGAAAAATATTTTATTATTAATATCATTCAAATCTATTTTTTCTGGAATGAAAATAAAGAATTATTAGTTTTGCATAAAATAACTCATTCCTCATTTACCACCTTTTTGATTTTTAGCAAGTTTGACAATTGGTTTCATAGTGAATCCTTGAGAAACTTTTTTAAGTTGTGCTTTTTTCATTTCTTCAGGAGTATATTTTTTATAGCTTCCATGATAAGGACCATACATCTTATGTTTAGAGTCTCTTCCAGTTTCTCTAATAGTAAAAGTAACTTTCAAATTATGTCTAGCACTTCCATTTAATTTCATATGTTTTGCAATAGACTTCAATAATTTTCTGGCAGCATTTAAAGGAGTTCTTCCAACTTTAATTTCAACATGGCCGATTTCTTCACTTAATTCTTTACCATTTAAATGACAAACTGTAAATTTTCTAGTTTTATCACCTTTTTTAATTTTTCCACCATATTGTGGTTCTTCTTCCTCTTCTTCCTCTTCTTCTCCTTCTTCTTCCTCTTCTTCCTCTTCTTCATATTCCTCTTCCTCTTCTTCATATTCCTCTTCTTCATGCTTATTTTTTTTACCACCTTTTTGGTTATTTTTCTTAATTAGATTTTCTAATTCTTCGAGATCCTTTTCAAATTGTTTTTGAGAATAGTTTTTTGGCATTTTTATATTATATGTTAAGATTTTTTTTTTAAAATATATATTAAAAATAATATTAAAAATATTATTAATATTAAAAATAATAATTCTTTATAAATATAATTATTATTTTTATTATAATTTTCGTAATTTTCTATACCTGAACAATTTACTTCATTATTTTGAACTTTAATTAAACTTCCTTTTGATGCACTATTTGGATTTAAAACAATATTATTTGAACCATTTGGTTTAAATGAATTTGTATCAGACATGTTTAGAGTACCTGTAGGATTCATACCAATTACATTTCCATTTACTTGTGATATAGATGACATTATTATATATATATATTTTCAAAAAAAATTTCTAATAAATTTTTTTTAATAAAATATATTTAAATTAGATATATATTTTCCAGAGTATACTCCGAAAAATAGTTCTTTATCTACGGATAAATCCTCCGATAAATTCATTGTATTTTCCAGAGTATACTCTGGAAAATAGTTCTTTATCTACAGATAAATCCTCCGATAAATTCATTATATTTTCCTTCGTAAACTCCGGAAAATAACCTTAAACTTTCACTAAATTTAAATTTTTTCTATAGAAAATTTATATATTTTGTCACTTTAATTTTTCTAATTGTTCAACAGACGTTATCTGTTTTTTTTTAATAAAAATAGCTAATTCATAACCACCAACAATTTGAATTCTAATTTTTTCTATATGAACCAAATCAAAACCATTATTAAGAATCAAATCATATATTTTTTCTTTAGGTGGAATATAAAAAATTGTTTTCTTAATTCTTTTTTCACCTGTATCAAAAATTACTTTATCATAATAATGAAATATTTCTTTATTTTCTTCATCTTTTATATAATAACAGTCATGACTAAAATCATTTAAATATGTAAAACCATGAATATTTCCTTTATTATCCATATACTTAGATGTATAATATCTACATGCAAGTTGAAGCTTATCAGGATCATATATTTGAACTATTAAATAACCTTCAGGTTTTAACCAGTTTAAACTATTTATTATTATTTTCTCTATATCTTTATATTTATTATAATATAATGTTCTTTCATCAATGTAAATATGTGAAAATTTATTTTTATTAAATATTTTATTTTTTGTTAGATCACCTCTGATAAATTTAACATTAGGATATAGTGTTTGAGATTTTTTTAAAATATTTTCTGATATATCTACACCAATAATATTTTTATGTTTTTCTTTAATTTTTTTGCATAACTTTCCTATTCCTGAACCCCCAACCATAATAGAAATATCATCATCCTTAAATTTCCCATCGAAAAAACATTTTTCATAAAAAATATTTGTATCATAATCAATATCAGAAAAATCTCGATAAATAATTTCATATAAATTAACAAATTCTGGATCATATATTTCTTCATATTTTTCATAATCATCAAATTTATCTTCAAAGTTTTCAACAGTATTAAAAAAAGTAAATACAATATATAAGATAATTATTAAAATAAATAGTTTGAATAATATGTATTTCATTTAATTATTAAAAATATAATAAATTTAAAAACAATTTTTATTTTATTATATATAAGAAAAAATGGAAAATTCATCGGAAATAAAAACACAAGTTAATGAAATAATTGCTTTTTGTATTAAGAAAGAAAATAGTATTATGAGAAGAGATAATATTGATGAGTATAAACAAGTATGTATGAGAGTTTTTACAGAATTTCATCAAAAGTATCCTACACTGTTTTTTAATATAATAGAAAATCCAACAACATTTCCTCTTTATAGATTAGATGAAATGTTGAGTTTAAAAAGAAAAATTGAAAATAATGAACTCGATGAAATGAAAGCATCTGTTCATTTAGGAAATAAATATTATAATGAATTTGTTAAGGATACTGTTACAAAATTAGATAAAAATTTAAAAAAATAAATTTTTTTTATTTGTATTATAAATAATAATATTTATTATTTATATATATGTCTAATCAAGAAAATCTTAATAGTACTAGTAATAAAAATAATAAATATAAACTTGTTACATTATTACTTAATAATCCTGAATTTTCAGAGTCTAATGGTAAAACATATATGACTTTAAAAGTTGTAGGTAATGTTCCATCTGGAGTACCAATAACTTATATAAAAGATGGTAATAAATTGATTAAAAAACCACTATTAATGATTGAAAATACAAAATTTAGATTTGGTAAAAATGATTGGGTAAAATGGAAAGGTAGTAATGGTATTGTATATAAAGGTAAAATAAAAGAGCCTGAAATTAAAAATAATAAGTATAATATTAGTAATATATCAGCTATTGAAAACAGTACTAAAAAACAAAACAATAAATCTATTGAAATAAATAAATTGATACCATTAGAAAGTGAATCAATATCTACAGTACAAGAATCTAAAAAAGAAATTTTAAAACTAAATAGCGGTGATTTGATAAAATGGTCTGAAGGTTCAACAACATTTACAGGTGTAATAAATCAAAAAAATGGTAATAGTTATAAAGTTAAAAATATAAAATCAACTATTCCTAATAATAGTATCGAAAAATATGAAAATGCCACTATTAATCCAGGTAGTGTAAGTAATTTACAAAAAATAGAAATTAAAAAAGGAAATAGAGTTGCATATAAATTAAAAAATGTATTAAAATTTGGTACAATTTCTGATAAAAATGGTTCATCACCTCATATGTATTATATAAATGAAAATAATCCCAGTAATCCAGAAAATAAAAATACATCTGGAAAACAGAATCCAATACCGGTAAATAATTCAAGATTTAAAATTATTAATAAATCATCAATTAATAAATCGCAAAAACAAGAAATAGTTCAAGAACAAAAATCAGTACAAGCACCAGTTCCAGAAAAACAAGAATTTAAAAATGGAAATATCGTTGAATGGAAAAATTCTAATAGGACATATAAAGGTACGATATATAAGAAGTCTAATAAGGTTTATGAAGAAATTACAGGTGAAAAACATTATTTTGTAAAAAATGTTAAAAATAAAAATAATAAGACTCCAAATAATGTACCAAGTAGTGTTAGTGAAAAAAAATTAGAATTATTTAAAAATACGATCCAACAACCAGTTATACAAAATAGTACATCATCTATTGCACCAACAAATGTATTATTTAAAAAAGGAAATTCTGAATTTCGTAAAGGTAACAAAGTAACATGGAAAAAAGGAAATAATACATATACAGGTATATTACAAAGTAAATTACAAAGTAAATCACAAAGTAAATTACAAAGTAAATTACCTAATAACATATACGCAATTTATTCTACTAAAATTAATGGTAAAAATGGATTTCTAGGTGTTCAAAATGTTAACTCTAAAAATTTGAGTAAATTTGTAAAACCAGAGGAACAAATAATACCTTCTCAAATTAATTCTACAAAAAAAGGTAATTCATTAGATACTGGTATAGCTGCTAATCAAGTAGCAAATTCATTAGCAAATCCAGAAGTTCAACAAAGAGTTAATACAGGAGCTAATACAGTAGCTAATCCATTAGCAAATTCAGGAGCTAATTCAAGAGTTAATACAGGAGCTAATACAGGAGCTAATCCAGTAGCTAATCCAGTGATTACTGATAAAAATAATTCTAAAAACACAGCTAATCCAGAATCTAAACCAAGTTCTAAAAGTAATAATAAAATAGTCGCTAGTTCAATAAATGTATCCAATAGTTTTAATAATAATGAAAATATTGAATGGACAACTGCAAAGGGAGAAATAAAAAAAGGAAAAATAAATTACATAAATTCTGAAAATTCAAATAGATATTTTGTAAAAAATAATAAAGGTGTACTACAACAAGGTTCTGTAAATAAAAAGAAAATTACACGTATTAGTAAATCATCTTAACCCATATTTTTTTTATAATAAATACTATTTTTATTAATTTCAATATTATATTTTTTACACCATTCTATTGCTTTTAAAACCTGATTTTGAATAATTTCATAATATGTATCTTTATCAATTTTATTTTGTGCCAATTCAATTGTATTATTTAGATAAAACATTTGATTTTCAATATATTTTTCATTGTATTCACTTAATTTTTGTATAAATAGATTATCAATTCTTATATTTTTAAAAATAATCGAATCATTTTCATTAAATATTTTTTGTTTATTTTCACAAATATTATTCCATAATTCTATTATATTTAATAAATTTTGTTTATCATTATAAGATAAATCATCTTTATAATACATACATATTAAATATTTTTCCGAATTTGCTGGTCTACTTGTATCAGGTTTATATATATAAATATCTTCAAAACAACAATACATTATATATAATATTTGAACCATTGTTATACTAAACAAATCAAAAATTTTACATACAAAACAACCATTTTTTCTTAAAGAATTTATGGCTATAACACATTCTGAATATATTATTTGACATGAATTAATTTCTTGACCATTAAAGTCAACAGAATAATCAAAACCTCCATCTGCAGTAACTAAATGTGCTTTTTTATTTCCTTCAAAATTTTCTAAATATTTTTTAACATCTTCTAATATATATAAATTTCCATAATCTATTTTTATATTTTTGTTTTCATTAAATAATTTTTTAATTTTTGTAAAACATGGTATATGTTCATTTGTTGGTTTTAGTGTAATTCCATAATATTTATCATTCTCTTTTTTATTAATATTTTTTCTATAATTATATGTTGCTTCCAAAAATCCTCCAGGGCCTTCTGCTAAATGTGAGAAAAAAAAATTATTTTTAATGTCAAAATTTTTGAAAAAATCGAATTTATAAAATATTTCCCATAATTTAAAATATGATCTACTTATTGGCATATATGAAGATATACTGTCATTCTTTCTTCTTTTATTATAAGTTGTATATATCAATTCATAAGGATTACCTATTTTTTTAACTTTATCCCAATTTTCAATATTTTCTAGTGTATCTATTTTTTTCTTTTCATAACTAATTATGTTATACTGTTTTTTAAAAAGTAAATTCAACTCTTTATTAATGATATTTATTTCTATATCACGATATTTAATAATTTTGTTTTCATTTTCTATTTTAATACAGAAATTCATAAATATTAATGTCATAATTATTTTAAATTAGTTTTTTATATTATTATAATTTATATAATAGACAGCTTGCTATTTATGTAATTTTCTTTTTTTTGACGCAAAATAATTAATTAATATTCCATCAGCAAACATTGAACCTGCGCTTATAGAAAGTACAGTTTGACTTTTATTATTTTTAATATTGATATCTGCGCCATATTGTAATAAAATTGATGCTGTTTCATATTGATATGTTTTATATGCACAAAATAATGGTGTTTCTCCATCATTATTTTGTGCATTTAGATTAATTCCATGTTGAATTAATGTATGTAAAATACTATAATTACGTAGATTAGAAATAGCTGCCAAATGCAATGCATTATTTCCATTCTTATCAATTTTATTTATATCTGACATTGTTTATGTTTATTTTCTATAATAAAAGAAAATAATATTATAAATAATAATTATCATTTTTTTTTATTTTTTCATTAAGAATTTATATACTTTACAGAAAAGTATATAAATAAGATTAAATGACATAAGTATGCAACATATTAAAAAAAAATCTACCCATCCACATGGTTTATATTTATCACTATTGAATTTTTTGGTCTGTTTAATAGTTTGTTCATCAGGATAGATAATAAATAATATCATCATTATGCTTAATATACATAATACATATAAAACCATAATAGTATATGCGTTACTTGGATCCTTCATATTATTTTTTTATGAAATATATTAAGAATTATTCATTGAAACAAATATTGAAAGAAAATATTATCAATTTTTATTTATATTCTTCAATTAAATGTTCTGTATCTGCATCAACCTTAAATGCGGTAACACCCTTATTATTAACCTTATTTTTTTTTTCCATTAAATCTACTAATTTCTTCATTAAAGCATCAGAAGAGTTTCTTTCTTTTTTAAACATAAATGCAGAACTCAAAAAACTGAATCTTTTTTCGTCTTCTGACATTTTTTTGACAGCTTCCATATCTTTTTCTAATTCTTTAGTTGATAAGTCCATTAAATTTTTACCTTCCATCAATTCATTATATAATTCCTCAAATGGTTTTATAAATACCATTGAAAATCCATAATCTTCCATAATTTTTTTCATATAATTGAAATTTACCAAATATTCACTATGTACAGCACCAATTGTTTTAACAAAAACATCAATCTTTTTCCCAAAATTACCCTTTTTATCAGTAAAAGAAAATTTAGATGTGTATTTTTTTTCAATTTTCCACATAATTTCACCTGAAAATTTTTTACCACTTATACTGTCTGATTTATTTAGTAAATTATATACACGTTCACCATCAAAAGTAGTACCAATAACAAATCCACCTATTTTTAAATTATCATTCATATTTTGTATGATAGTACGAAATGTTATTTCATCTTCAAAAAAATAGTGAAAACAAAATTGTAAACTAACCGTGTCAAATAAATATTTTGTTGGAATAAATTTTTTAGTATATATTTTTTCAGATTCTGTTTCTCCACATGCTTGTATAGGCCATATTAATTTTCTTGTATCACCTCTTACATAAAAAGCTTTAGGAGGTGGCATAAAACTTTTATAAAATTCCTGTGCATCTTTAATATTTTTATAATCAATATCAATACCAACTATTTCTGAATAACGTGCTCTTTTTATTTTATTTATATCAACACCTCTTCCACAACATAAATCTAGAATCTTCCCATTATATCCAGATTTATATTCATTAATATAACAAGGTGATGAAAAATATAACAATTGATATTTAACATAATGATTATGAAAATTTTGATATGGCATTCTTTCTCTTTTACTTTCATTATTATTTTCTCTAACATAATATGGATTTTGATCAACTACATTTCCAGATTCTTCTATAACTGGAATATTACCAGTTGTAATCATTTCATCTGTTATTGGTAATTTAATTGCTCTAAATACATCATTTGCCGTTTTTTCACCATTACCAAACATTTCTTTACCATTTTTATATAAACTTGTTTTATCTTTTCTAAATCTATATGGTATCCATTTAAATTCATCTTCATTATTTTCATCATATCCAAACTCAACTATAATATCATCATATATTTCTACCTTTTCATTTGTTAGTGGATCAATTGCATATAATTTTTCATCATCTTCTAAAAATATTTTTGCTATATTAAATTTTTCACTATTTTTATCGTCTAGTCCATATGGATTAAATAAAACAGGTATTCTTGTTCTGATTTGTTTTTGATTAATATATATTGATTTACTACCGGTAACATATAATTGAATAGTTTTATATTGTTTTAAAATAGTTTCTTGTTTACCATCTATTCTATTTATTTCTTGAATATATGGATATTTTATTTCTTTATTATTGTCATCCTTAATAATTTTAATTAAAAAATCAATTGTGTTTAATTGAGGCGGTTTCCATTTAAATAAAGAGTACCAAGATCCTCCACCATATTTATATGGTTCATATTTTGGTGTTAAAATTATACCGTCAACATTAAATGAATTAAATTTTCTAGTATCCCATATTTCTTTTATTTTATCAAATATATCTGTACCATCATTTCTAATTGATTGCAGATATTTTTTATTTTTTAATTTCATGCAATTTTCTTCTTTATATTCTTTACATGGTTTCCTGCTATTTGATTTAATAAATTCATTTAATGTTTCTAATCTAGTTGAATATTTTGTATTACCTACATCAACTAAATATCTTTTTCTAATATCTTCACCTTTGCTAAATAAAATATCATACATATAGATTTCATTATTTTCAGTTATAAATTCTCCTTCTATTAATGTATTTACCCAGTTTGTATCAACATAACCAGTGTCAATAAATTTAAAATTATTATTAAAAATAAATATTTTTCCATTTGTTAATTCATCGTCAGATTGATAAACAAATAAAAAGTTTCTTTCTCCATCTGCTTTTAATGTTACTGCATATTTATTATAAATATTTTTTATAATATCAGAACGAAATAAATTTTCTCTATGTATTGTTACTGGAGAAGCAGCAATAAAATCATCATTATTATTATTAATTAATTTTTTATAACTTTGTTTAAGAGAATTGATTAAACTATTTGATATAATAATATTACTATTTTGTAATATTTTTAAAATATTATAACAATTTGTTACAAGTTTTTTAGAAATTTCTTCATTAGTAAAATCTAAATCTTTACCAATAAATTCTATTTCAATTTCAAAAGTTGGTTTATTTTTTAATGTATTTGATACTTTAAATGTATTACCAACCCCCATTTTTACTTGAGACATTTCTATTAAAAATAATCGATCATCTGTTTTGATACTATATCTATTTTTCAAACGATATACCTTAGTTTGACTATTATTAGATGATAATAACTCTTTATTTTTAGTTAATAAATTATTTTGTGATAATTCATTATTTAATGAAAAACGAATATTATAATTATTATCATCTATTTTATCTATTTTTTCTTTTTCAATAAATATTGGTTCTAAATTATCAAGAGATGATGTTAACCAATATTTTTTTATATTATCTTCGCCGTTAATTGACATACGAATAGTTTCTATATCTTTTTCAACCGCACTTTTATCCAATATAACATCTAATATGTTTTTCATTTCATATTTATATCCAAACCCATTATTTTCTTTTGAAAATGTTAATTTATTAAAAACTCTTTTATAACTTTCTTCGTCAATTAACATAATATTATTATTTCTAATTCTAGCTTCCAATTCATATTCTTTATTTTTTTTAGCAGAATCAACTAATGATATTAATTCTGAAAATATTTTTTTATTTAGTTCCATTATTATATATAATATTATTTTTTTTATATAGTTTTATAAATTTAATAAATTAAATATTAACTCACTTTTTAATTTATTTATCATTTTATCTGTTTTTTCTGACTTTTTAAGTAATTCGATATTATTTTCTAAACATATTTTTTTAATTTCATCTATTTTTAATTTATTTAATACACTTTCAGTTAAAGATTTAGAAATAATTTTATTATCTGCTACTTGTGCTACTTGTGCTACTTGTTCTACTTGTTCTACTTGTTCTACTTGTTCTACTTGTTCTACTTGTTCTACTTGTTCTACTTGTTCTTCATGAAATTTTTCTGTATTTTCATTTGAAATCTCAATATTATAATATTTCCATAAATTATCTATTATATCTTTATTATCATTATATGTAATAATAGATGAATAATCAACATTTTCATTATTATTTTTCAAAAGAGGTTTATAAATTTCATTATCATAAATCATAATAAAGTTAGGAAGACATTTTGTAGTTACATTTCCGAATTTTTTACATAAATAATATTCAGAATTTATAAAATCAATATTATTATTAAATTTATTTAAAATATATATATTAATACCTAAATAATCAGATAAATATTGTTTTAATAATTTTATTTTTTCACATGATTTAAAATTTAAAGCATTTTTTAATACAGTTTGAATATCAACTTTGTTAAATTTTCTATTTTTTGAATAATTAAATTTTGTATACAAATTTAATTCAAATAATTCACTGTCTATTTTTTTAATAAAATCTTTAATAATATTTTCTTTCTCATTATCAATGTTTAAATTAAATGTTTCATTAACAATCAATAATATAGAATTTATTAAAGAAAATATATTTGATTTATTTTTACCTATTTTATTATCGTAATAAAAATTTTTTATACTTTTATTAAATATTATATCAAAAGACTGTGGAAGAACATTATATAAAGTTTTATATTCTTTTTTTGATATATTATTTATATTTTCTTCAAAACATAGTGTTTCTTTTATATTTGTATTTTCTTTTGAGTATATCTCATCAGATACATTCATTATATTTTCTGTATATAAACTTTGTTTTAATGAATTTTCTTTAGATAATAGTTCTTCAGGTTCAGGGTATTTTTTTTCTGAATATTCAAATTTATTTATATTATTATAATGTAGACTAGGTATTTGTTCTTGGTTTTCAGATAAAAATTTAATAATTTGTATAACACTTAGCATATTTATATTATATATATATTATGTAATTAGTATTTAAGTTAGTTTTTTTATTAATAATAAAAACTAACTTAAATATATATGAAAAAAATATAGTACAGAAAAGAATCGGAGCTTTAGCGTAGATTCATCGCTATACTCCTCACTTTATTCATCTGATTTTTTAAGTTTACTTCTTTGTTTATTATAATCATTACTATCTTTTATTGATTTTATCATTTTTGCTTTTTTACCACTATATTTTACTTTCTTTTTTTTTAATGAAATCTTATTTTCTAAATCATTTTCTTCATCACTTGAAAATATTAAATAATCACTATTTTTTTTTTCATCATCATCATAATATTCATTATCAGATATATCTGTATATTTTACTGTATTATCATTATTTTCATTATTAATAGAATTATTATTTTTTTCAATTATATTTTCATTAATATTTTTTTTAAAATATATTAAATATTCTTCATGTTTAATTAAATCTTCTTTCTTATGTTTTACAAAATTAATAAATTCAAATATTCTATCAATTGTTTTTTCAGTAACATTTGAAAGATTAATAAATATACCATTTTTATTTTCAGAATATTGACATTGTTCTTCTGTAATAATATTAAATATTTCAAAATATTCAATTTTAGTTAAGTTTTTTGTTATTTCAATTAACTTCTTTTTTTTTGATATCAAATTATCATTATTAGTTTTTAATATATTTTTTTCAAAGATATTTTCACTTACATTATTATATTCCATTGATATTATAACTAACCATATATAATATTTTTATTGTTTATACGAGTTTATAGTCTGTAAATTAAATAAAGATTCATTGTTATTCATAATCAACAGATATATTATCATCATCATAATCTTCTTCATCTTCTTCTTCAGATTTATTATCATCTAATTCTATTTCATCCACATTTAATTCTGTTTCATCTGGATTTTCCATTTTAATATTATTTTCATCATCTGAATTTATTAAATCATCATCTTCCTCTAAACTATATTCATCTTCAACTTCTTTTTCCTTACTATTAATTGTATCATCTTCATTTTCAACAATATCAGCTAATTCATCATCTTCTAATAAAATTGGAGATAAATCACTTGATATTAATTCTTCTTTTTTAATATTTTTTTTATTGCTTGATTTTTCATTCCATATTTTAGCAATAACACGTATTTCTTTATCATTTAATGAGAATTTTTTTGTAATAACTTCAACTTTAATAATATCATTAATATTTATATTATTAAAATCTTCATTTGTATGCATTTGTCTTCCAATAATTATTGACAATGGTCCATTATTAGCAAGTATACCTAATTTATTTATAAATTTAACTTTACATAAAATTATATTTCCAATTAATGGATTACATATTATTGCAGAATAATAAACATCATATGTAATATCTCCTGTAAATCTACTACCTAATAACATTCCAATACTTTTTTTAATTATTTTAACACTATCAGGTTTAATATATCCTTCGTCAATACATACTCCTTCAACTTTTTCTTTTAAATATGTAAAAATATAGTCATCTATTTTTTCATTTAAATATTTAGATTTTACAACAATTTTTTTAACCAATAAATTATTAAAATATATATTATTTAAATCATCTTTATTATTTATTTCATAAAATATTGTTGAATCTGTAGGTTGATTAATATTTTTTTCTCTATTTTCTACATAGGTAACATTATTATAATCTTGATTATTAGGTTCATTATTCATATTTAAGTATTTATAATATTAATATTATTTTTTTTTTAAATTAAAAAAAATCAATTTTTTTATTTTATAATAAATTAATTTAAAGATTTATTATAAAAACATATATAAATGCAACCGTCATATTCTTCTTATAAAAATGATATAAATTCATTTAATTCAGAAGAATATCTTTTAAATTTTCATGAAAACGATTCTAATAATATATTTTTTGATTTTATTAAATATTATAAAGAAATTGAACATGAAGATTTAAAAAAACCTATATTTAGTCAAACTACAAAATTTAAAAAAATACCAAATAATTTTAAAAATTATAAATATTTAAAACTTAATAGAGATAAAGATGAACAAAAAAATATGTGGGTTTATGAAAATCCGATTGAAGAAAATAATAAAATATCAATTTTAACAAAAACTTATTTAAATAAAATAAGTAATGATACATATAAAAAAATAAGTGTGGAATTTATCGAAGAATTAAATAAAATTAATAATAAAAATTTATTTGAAATTATTTCAAATGAAATATTAAATAAATGTCTTTTTGATACTAAATATAGAAAACTTTACATTAATCTATGCTATAAAATTTGGACAAATAAAGAAATTCATTATAATTTTGTAAATATAATTAAGAATGACGAAAAATATTATTGGGCATTAATAAATGAAAACGGAAAAATGGTTGGTCCATTTTCATCAGAATTAAATACAAAAAATGATGTTTTTAATAAATTAAATTTTAAAAAATATTTTTTAAATAATATTCAAAAATTATATAATTCAATTGACGTATCATTTAAAAATTTAAATGATGAAGAAATATTTATAAATAAAAAAAAAATACTTATGTTAATTGAATTAATTGGTGAAATGTTTTTAGAAAATTTTATAAATATAGATATTATTAATATTATTATTATAAATTTATTGCATTTAAATAATTTTTCTGAAATGGAAGATATTGAATATGAATCATTATATAATTTAATAAAACTTATTTATGATAATAATTTTAATAAAAAATATAATTTTGAAAAATATAAAGATTTATTTAATGAATATATAAATATAATTAAAAATATTACTGAAAATAAAGAACTTAAAAAAAGATATATATTTTTTATGAATGATACAGTAAAAATGTTAAAAGAAATTATAAATGATAGTCATAACATAAAAAATGAAACAAATAATAATGAAAATTTAAAGAAAATATTATTAGATATGTTAAAAAAAAAAAATATTAAAAATTTTACTGATACGTATATAAAATTAAATAAAACAGATAAATATGAGATTATTTATACAACAGTTGATATATTCATATCAGAAAAAGTAACAAATAAAAATATTATAAATGTATTAAATGATATAAAAGATTTTGAAAATGTAAATATGGTAATTAAAAAATTTATTGAAAATATTAATGATATAATTTTAGATATTCCAAATGTAAATATTAAATTAATTTATTTAATTGAAAATACAAATTATCAATATAATAATAAAAATAATTGGATTAAATTATTAAATAATATAGATAATGAAAGTGACGATGATAGTGATGATGCAAGTGATGCAAGTGATGCAAGTGACGATGTAAACGATAATGCAAGTGATGCAAGTGACGATGCAAGTGATGCAAACGATGATGCAAACGATGATGCAAACGATGATGCAAACGATGATGCAAACGATGATGCAA
>Ga0214919_10001968_pt1 | contig 32870 bp, 23 predicted proteins | sample LL1503_MetaG_FD_177994 | JGI IMG/M metagenome (GOLD analysis project Ga0214919, IMG submission 177994) | Freshwater microbial communities from Lake Lanier, Atlanta, Georgia, United States - LL-1503 | ecosystem: Environmental > Aquatic > Freshwater > Lake | place: USA: Georgia | collected... | reverse complement strand
CGCCCCAACGCGACCGTATCGTTGGGGTCTACCGCCCGTTCGCTGAAAAAATCCGCGAGGCCGCACCCGCCGCTGACGCGCTTGCACCCGTGTTGCCCGCGCTCTTGGCCGTCGATGCGCCCGTCATCGTGCAAACCGCCGCCCTCAAAGCCGCCGAGAAACTCGAACTGCGCAGCGCCTCCGATACGTTCTTTGCTATCGTCGGTGACCCCGCGCAAAGCCCCGGTGCCCGCACCGCCGCACTTAACGCCCTCAAACATTTCCAAGACCCACGCCTCGCCGCCGCCGTAAAAATCGCCGGCGACTCCAAAGCCGCTGAGCTCCGCGGCGCCGCGCTGCCGCTCATCGCCGGTCTTTCGCCTGAAGTAGCCGCGCCCGTCATCAAAAACCTCATCGTCAACGGCAGCATCGCCGAACAGCGCACCGCACTCGCCGCCCTCGCTGTCTTAAAACACCCCGAGGCCGATGCGCTCATGCTCGTGCAGCTCGATCGCCTCGCCGCCGGCCAAGTTAACGCCAGCGTGCAACTCGAGCTGGTAGAAGCCGCCACCACCCGCGCCACGCCTGCCGTGCAAGCCGCCCTTGCCACCCGCGAAGCCGCGCTCGCAAAAAATCCCGATCCACTGGCTGCATTCCGCGGCGCACTCCGCGGTGGCAACGCCAAAAATGGTGCCGAGATTTTTCACAACCAACCCGTCATGGCCTGCGTGAAATGCCACGCTATCGGCGGCCAAGGCGGCGCTGCTGGCCCCGAGCTCGGGGACATTGGACCGAAATACCCGCGCGAATACCTCCTGGAATCTATTATCAAGCCCAACGCGCACATCGCACCCGGTTTCGACACCGTGGCCCTGACGTTGAAATCCGGCGGCGTCGCCGTCGGGACCGTGGGCACTGAAACCGCCACGACGCTCACGCTCAAACCTGTGGAAGGCGCGCCGGTTGAAATCAAAAAATCAAATATCGCGCAGCGCGACACCGCGCCCTCGAGCATGCCGGAAATCTACGCCGCTATTTTGACCAAGTCCGAAATCCGCGACGTCGTGGAATACCTCGCCAACCAACGCGCCCGCCCGATGAAAGCCGCCCCCGAGATTCCCCGCGCGCTCCGCGACACCCGCGCCGAATACGAGGCCCGCGCCGACGCCAAAGTTGCGCAATAATCGCCTAGGCGAGGAGTCCCGCCGGCGGTGATCCCACGGCCCTCAGAACGACGGCAACGGCGAGGTTTCCAGCGCACGCCAGGCAGCGAGGCGCTCGAGTGCACCTCGTTCCTCTACGGCGATTAAAAAGGCCCAGGCGCCCAACACGCGCCGGTAAAACAAGGCGCGTTGTAGCGCCTCTTTTTTTTCTCCGAGCTCGGGCGCGAGGTTACTGGCGCGCGCCGCGGGCGCGGCTTTAGGGCGCACGGGACCACCCCAGGTCAGCGCCGCCGCGCGAATTTTTTCATCCGACGAGGTGCGCGCCCAAGCGAGAATCGACGCGCGCCGACCCGCCTCCCAGCGCGCCACGAGCGCGGCGCGCGCCTGATTCTTCGCATCGAGCTGCGCGTAACCCGAACGCCAAAATAGCTCGTTACGCACCGCATCGCGATCACCCGGCAGAAAAATTTTCGTCGGCGTTTTTTCCTCGAGCGCGATGAGTTGTAATTCAAAGGCTCGAGCGGCCTCGGGGATATCGGTGACTTTTTTTGCAACGAGCGCGGCCTTCCAGGCAGGACGAATCGTCTCGGACCAGAGCTTGCGGATATTCGTCGGAGCGCCCGCTCGTCGCCGCGCACCGCCCGGGGCCGTATCGGGTGCAGGGGTGAGATCGGGGCGCGTGCCCGCAAGCAACACCAACGCAGCCGAGGGGTTTTGCTCGGCCAGCGCGGCGAGAAATCGCTCGGTTTGTTGCTGCTGCGCGAGAAAGGCGGGGTCGCTGACGACAGGCGCCTCACCGTTCACGATACGGTGGTAACGCTCGACCTGAGCGCGTACGGCCGGGGTGAGCGCGGGGCTTTCGGCGAGGACAGTTTCAATGAGGGTCGCGTAACGCTCGAGCCACGCCTCACTCGTGCGGAATGGCTTATCAATGGTGCGATCCACTAAAGTCGCCGCGGTGTGTGCCGCGGCGAAATCCGACAACGCAGGCGTGAGTTTTTTGCCCGACATCAAATCGATACCCAGCAACGCCTCCGGAAAATGCCGTTCGTAGCCGCGCCATTTTTCCGGATCTGGGTCGGGATCGCAGCCGGCCGCGAGCGAATCTTCCGTCGTTGCCGTGAAACCGGCGATCCGCGCAGGCGGGGTCGTTTCAGACCAATCGGCGCAGGCGAGAGGTTGCAGTCCAAGAAACCAGGCCGGGTTGGCCGGCGCGTCACGCGGCACATCGAGGTGGTGAAATCCGCCCGAGTGGCAGCAGGTAAAACAAAACACCACGCGACCCCGTCCCAGTCCGGCGTCGAGTGCGGCGCGGAGTTCGGAAACGCTGAGCACTTCCTTCGGATCGGAGCGCCAACTGGCCTTGGCCCCGCTGCCAGTGCGCTGCATTTGCCAAAGGGTAATCGCGCTTTCGCGAACTTTGCCGCGGGAAAGTTCGCCGTGATCACCAACAAAGAGCGTCAACGTACCGCCCTGCGCCACGCGCGGCAAAATCTCGCGTTGCAACGCTCCGAGAATCTCCGACTTGGTCGCGGGTCGGTTTTCCGCCAGTTCGCCGGGCAACCAGGATTCTACCAGCAGGCCGTCGTGTTTGAGTTGGCGGCGCACATCGGCCAAGGCGGCCGGCACACCCGGCCGGTTGCCCGCACCAAAAAACGTCCACACGGCCTCCCGTGGATAACGCACCCGCCAGGCATCGTTGAGCGCGCGTGCCTGGAGAAACTGGGAGTAATTATTGGAAAGGGGCGTACCTCCGCCCGAGATGACCACAAACGCATCGCCTGGAGCGACTTTAGGGGGCGGACGCGTTGCCGTTGCCGTTGTCTCAATGGTGGGCGCAACCCCGGTTGGCCCGGCACAACCACCGCAAAAGCCCAAACTCAACACTACGAGCAACACAGGGTTAAAAACACGTCGGAACGCGGGGGTCATACCCTCGATCAGGCCTACCTGCCCCTCGAGCGCAATTCACAATCGTACCACCAACCCGCCCCCCGCCCCCGCCCCCGCGCACCCGCGGGGCAAATTTCCCAGTCTGTTCATTCACGCCGCGCTCGACGCGGGGGCTACAGGCTGCAACCTAGATTCATCTCTTCTTCTATGGCTTCACTCGATTCTATCTCCGCCCTCGAGAAATCCGTCCTTCGCCCGATCACTGAAATCGCCGCCAAACTCGGCGTCACGCCCGACGAACTCGAACTGCACGGGCGCTTCAAAGCCAAGCTGCCCCTGGCCCGCATCGACGCCGCCCGAGCCGAGGGCTCGCGCCTAATCCTGGTTTCCGCCATCACCCCCACGCCTGCCGGCGAGGGCAAGACGACCACCACAATCGGCCTCGCCGATGCGCTCACGCGCCTGGGGAAAAAAGCCGCCGCCGTCCTCCGCGAGCCTTCGCTTGGTCCCGTCTTCGGTCTTAAAGGCGGCGCCACCGGCGGCGGTCGCGCGCGCGTCGGCCCGCACGCCGACATCAACCTGCACTTTAACGGCGATTTTGCCGCCATCGAGAAAGCTCACAATCTGCTCGCCGCCTGCGTCGATAACCAACTTCAGAATAAAAAAAACGTCCTCGGCCTCGACCCGATGACCGTGCGCACGAAGCGGGTCTTTGATATGAACGACCGCGCCTTGCGCCGCATCATGATCGGTCTTGGCGGGCGCGGTTTCGGAGTTCCGCGTGAAACCGGCTTCGACATCACCGCCGCCTCGGAGGTCATGGCAATTTTGTGCCTGGCTTCCTCGCGCTCGGATTTGAAAACGCGGCTCGGCGGTATTTTCATCGGTTTCACTCGGGAGCGAAAACCCATCTACGCCCGCGACCTCAAAATCCACGGCGCTATGGCGGCACTCCTCAAAGACGCGATCGTCCCTAATCTGGTCCAGACGCACGAAGGCACGCCCGCGATTCTGCACGGTGGCCCATTCGCCAACATCGCGCAAGGTACCAACTCAGTCCTCGCCACGCGTCTCGGCCTGAGCCTTGCCGATTACGTCGTCACCGAATGCGGTTTCGGCTTCGACCTTGGCGGTGAGAAATTCCTGGATCTGAAATGCCGCGCCGCCGGTCTCTGGCCCGACGCCCTCGCGCTCGTCGCCACTGTCCGCGCCCTCAAATACCAAGGTGGCGCCGCGCTCAAAGAACTCTCCGCCGCCAACCCCGAAGCCATCCGAAGCGGTTTCGCGAATCTCCAAAAACACCTCGAAAACGCCCGCGTCTTCGGCCTGACGCCTGTGGTCGTACTTAATCGTTTCCCGACCGACACCGCCGACGAACTCGCTCTCATCGTCCAGCTCTGCGCCGAGTTCGGCGTGCAAGCGGTCCCAAGCGACCACTTCGGCCTCGGCGGCGAAGGCGCGCTCGCTGCCGCCCGCGCGCTTGTCGCCGCTTGCGAAAAATCTCCTCGTCCTCGCGCTCCGCAGTACGCCTACGAATTAACGCAGACGGTTGAAGAGAAAATCACCGCCGTCGCCACGCGCATCTACGGCGCCGAGCGCGTCGAATTTGGCGCCAAAGCGCGCACCGATCTCAAAACCATCGCAGAGCTTGGCCTCGCCGGTCTACCGATCTGTATCGCGAAGACCCAGTATTCCTTTAGCGACCAACCTGCGCTGCTCGGTCGTCCGCGTGGGTTCACGTTTGTCGTGCGCGAGATCGAGATTGCCGCTGGCGCCGGTTTTCTCGTGCCGATCGCTGGCGAAATTCTCCGCATGCCGGGCCTGCCCGAAATTCCCGCGGCCGAACACATCGACATCACCGATGACGGCGAAATCACTGGTCTCACCTAAATTAAAAATCGTTTCCGCACATTACGCTTGTAACGCCAGCGCGCACCCCGCGTCAGTCCCGCTAATCTAACCTCGCTTTAAATACCCATGAAACTGCTCCTCGTTCGCTCCCTCGCTCTCCTCGGTCTCGCTTTCATCAGCAGCACCAGTCTCTTAGCCCAAACTGCCGCCACGCCCCCCGCTCCGGCCGCGCCCAAAGTCACATTCCCCGCGCCAAGTCCCGCCGCGACGCTCAAGCAACGTGTCGGCCTCACCGACATCGAGGTGGCCTACTCGCGCCCGAGCATGAAGGGCCGTGCGATCTTCGACGGCATCGAAGCCTACGGCCGCGTTTGGCGAACGGGCGCCAATAACGCCACGCGCCTGACCTTCAGCACGCCTGTGAAATTCCAAGGGGTTGCCCTCGACACTGGCACCTATGAGCTGTTCTCCATCCCTGGCAAAGACACGTGGACGATCATCGTCCAGAAAGCCGCCAAGCAATGGGGCGCCTACGCCTATGACCAGAAAAACGACATCGCCCGCGTGAGCGTTAAACCCGTCGCCCTCACCGAGGCCATCGAAACGCTCACGATCGACTTCGGTGATCTGCGCGACGAGTCCGCCACGCTCAACATCAGCTGGGAAAAAACCCGCGTGCCCGTGAAACTTGAGTTCGACCTTACCGCCACTCTCGTCCCGCAGATCGAAGCCGCCGCCGCCGCCGAGGGCAAAAAATCCAACCAGTTTTACTACGGCGCCGCCGGCTTCTACTACGAGCACCACCTCGATCTGAAAAAAGCACTCGGGTGGATCACCGCCGCCACCTCCGGTGAAAAACCCGCGTTCTACATGGTTCATTTGAAAGCCAAAATTCTCGCGAAGCTTGGCGATAAACCCGCCGCCATCGCCGCCGCCAACCAATCCAAGACCCTAGCCGTCGTCGCCGAGGGCGCCCAAAGCCCGTTTGTGAAACAAAACGACGACCTCATTGCTTCGTTGAAATAATCCCCCTCAGCCCCGACGCCATTTTGTCGGGGCTTTTTATTGTCCCCGTTTTCGTTTGCCTCGCTCTGTCTCGCTTTCCACCCATGCCGCCGATGCCCTTCTTTCGCACCATCTCTGCCGCCGCCCTTTTCACCCTCGCGTTGGTGCATGCCGCCGAGCCCGCTCCAGCCGCGCCCACGCCCACGCCCACGCCCGCCACCGCAACGATTCCGGAAGCTCTTCGCGAGTTGGGCGCCTTCCGCGAACTTGGTTCCATCCTCTACGCTGCCGCGCACCCCGACGATGAAAACACGCAACTGCTCGCGTGGCTTTCCCGCGGCCAAGGCTACCGCACCGCCGATCTCTCACTTACGCGCGGTGATGGCGGCCAAAATGTAATCGGTCCAGAACTCGGCGACAAACTCGGTGTCGCCCGCACCCAAGAGCTTCTCGCCGGCCGCCGCTTAGACAGCGCCCGCCAATATTTTTCCCGCGCCCTCGATTTCGGATTCTCCAAAGACTACGCCGACACGCAACGCGTCTGGGGTCGTGGCGAGGTCATCGGCGACATCGTGCGCGTCATCCGGCGCTTTCAACCCGATGTCATCTTGACGCGTTTCTCGCCGCAACCTGGCGGCACGCACGGCCACCATACCGCCTCTGCCGTACTTTCCATTGAAGCCTTTAAACTCGCCGGTGACCCCAAAGCCTACCCCGAGCAGATCGCCCAAGGCCTGAAACCCTGGCAGCCCAAGCGCATCCTCCAAAACGGTTCCTTCGGCCGCGGTGCACCCGCCGCCGGCGCCCTCGCGGTGGAAATTGGCGGAGACGATCCAGTACTCGGCATTCCTCTTTCCACTGTCTCGCTGCGCGTCCTTGCCCAACACAAAACTCAAAATCTTGGCGGTGTCATTTTTGGCCAAGGCCGTGGCGCCGGCGCAAGCGGCCCACGCACTGAGACCTTCACGCTTCTCGGCGGCGCTCCTGCCACAGCTGGGCTTTTCGAAGGTGTGGCCACGTCATGGACCACGCGCTATCCCGGACCCGGGGCCGAGATCGACGCCCTTGCCACCGCCGCACTCACCGCTTTCGACGAAAAAAATCTCGCCGCCAACGTACCCGCGCTCCTCGCCCTCCGTGCGAAACTCGCCCTCCTGACCGCCGATCCGCTGGTCATCGACAAACGCGCCCAACTCGATCGCATCCTCCAGAGTTGCCTCGGCCTGAGCGTCGTCACCACGGTCGCCACGCCCGACGCCGTCCCCGGGGAAACGCTCCGCCTCACGCACACCGTGACCTCCGCCGTCCCGCTTCAGTGGGTCGCCACACGTACCACGGCCGGCGCGAGTCTTACTAGCGGTGTAACCGTCGCCAAAAAAACTGAGCTGCAAGTTTCCCAATTTTCCCTGCCCGCCACCACGTCGCTCACCACACCCTATTGGCTCCGCGCCGAAGGCCGACTCGGTCTTGCTCGCGTCGAGGACCCAGCCCTCATCGGCAACGCCGAAAATCTCCCTGCCGTCGCCCTCGACTACGTTTTCGAAATCGACGGCCAACAACTCATCGTCGCCGATGAGCCGTTTTCGGTGAGTGGCGTCGGGCCTACGGAAAAACGCCGCCGCCTCGACATCGTCCCGCCCGTCTCGCTCGGTTTCACCGCCGAGGTCACGATTTTCACGCCCGGTGCCACCCGCACCGTCACCTTGGAAATCTCCGCCAATCGCCCCGAGCGCGCCGGCACCGTCGCCCTTGAGCTTCCCGCCGGCTGGCGCGCCACGCCCGCCACCCAGCCCTTCGCGCTCGCCACCCTCGGCGCGAAATCCCGCCTTAGCTTCGAGGTCACAGCCCCGAGCAGCGCATCGTCCGCCACGCTGGGTGCGGTCGCCAAAATCGGCTCCGAGACCTACCGCAATGCCCGTGACGAAGTGAACTACGCCCACCTCCCCCCGCAGCTCCTCCAGCCGCTCGCTCGCCAACGCGCCGTCGCCTTCGATGTCGCCGTTACCGCCAAAAAAATTGGCTTTCTGCCCGGCGCCGGCGACGACATCCCCGCCGCTCTGGCCCAGCTTGGTTGCAGTGTCACGACGCTTAGCGGCGCCGATCTCACGGCACAAAAACTCGCTGCCCTTGATGCCGTCGTGATTGGCGTACGCGCCTTCAACACCCGCGAGGATCTCACGGCGAATCTGCCCGCCCTCTTCGCCTGGGTCGAAGCCGGTGGCACCGTCATTGCCCAGTACAACCGCCCCGGTCGCGACCTCAAAACCGACCGCCTCGCACCCTACGCCCTGACTCTTGGCGCCAATGAGGCCCGCGTCACCGATGAAGACGCTGCGATCACGCTGCTCGAGCCCACGCACCCCGCGTTTAACTCGCCCAATAAAATCTCCGCCGCCGATTGGTCCGGCTGGGTGCAAGAACGCGGTGCATATTTTGGCACCGCCTGGGGCCCCGCTTTCACCCCGCTGCTCGCCTGCAACGACGCCGGCGAGGCCCCGCAAAAGGGCGCACTCCTGGTCGCCCGCCACGGCAAGGGTTACTACGTTTACACGGGCCTCGGCTTTTTTCGCCAACTTCCCGCCGGTGTTCCCGGCGCCTACCGCCTCTTCGCCAATTTAATTTCTCTTGGGAAATGAAAACCCCCTCCAATCCGCCCCCACCCACCGATGACGCTCCGGGCGTCCCCGGTTTCCGCACCTGGCGCGGCGTCTACCTTTTTGTGCTCGCCGTGTTCATCGTTGTGGTGATCGCGCTCACCTTCTTCACCCGCGCTTACGCATGAACCTGCTTGATTGGCTCGTACTTCTTAGCGCGGTCGTCGGTGTCGCGGCCTACGGCACATGGCGCACGCGCCACACCGACAACCTCAACACCTACCTCAAAGGCAATAGCACGACGAAGTGGGGCACTATCGGCCTCTCTGTCATGGCCACGCAGGCGAGCACGATCACGTACCTCTCGCTCCCCGGCCAAGCCACGGAGAACGGCATCGCTTTCATCCAAAACTATTTCGGCCTGCCGCTCGCGCTCATTGTAGTGTGCGCCGTATTTCTGCCCATCTACCGAAAGCTTGGTGTCTACACCGCTTACGAATATCTTGGTCAACGCTTTGATCGTAAAACTCGGCTGCTTGGTGCCGGCATTTTCGTATTTCAACGCGGGCTTCAAGCCGGGATCACCATCTACGCGCCTGCGATCATCCTTTCGACAGTGCTTGGTTGGCGACTGGATCTCACCATTGTCTGCACCGGGCTGCTCGCCATTGTTTACACTGTCACCGGTGGCAGCGCAGCCGTGAACCTCACGCAAAAATGGCAGATGGGCGTTATCTTCGGCGGGATGTTAACCGCCTTCGTCATTTTGCTCACGAAACTGCCCCCTGACGCGCTCCCTATTGCGGGCGCCCTCGGCAAACTCCAGGCCGTTGATTATAACCCGGACCTTAAAGTCCGCTACACCGTGTGGAGCGGTGTACTCGGTGGATTTTTTCTTTCACTTTCCTACTTCGGCACCGATCAGTCGCAGGTCCAGCGCTACATCGGCGGTGCACGTCTACGCGAAGGCCGTCTCGGATTGATGTTCAACGCGCTGCTAAAAATTCCGATGCAGTTGTTCATCGTGATCCTCGGTGCGTTACTCTTCGTTTTCTACCAGTTCCAGCCGCAAGCGCCGGTTGTGTACAACCAGACGCAGTGGCAACGCCAACTCAGCGGCCCCGAAGCCGCGAGTTTCCGCGCGCTCGAGGAAAAATACGCCACGCTGCACACTGCGAAACAGGAAAAAATTCGCGTTTGGGCCACCGCGCAAAATGCCACTGATGCCGCCGTCACCGCCGAGGCGCGCCGCGATATGCTCGAGGCGCAAAATGCCGCCAACGCCGTGCGCAAAGAGGCCCGCACCGCGCTGCAAGCGGCCGATCCGACCACCAAAAAAACTAAAGACTCCGACTTCGTCTTCATTCATTTTATCCTCACGCAACTCCCGCACGGCATCATCGGACTGTTGCTCGCCGTGATGTTTGCCTCGGCCCTTTCGTCCAAGGCCGGCGAGCTCAACGCCTTAGGGACTACGAGCACAATCGACCTGTGGCGCACGTTCCGCCCACTCGCCGCCCACGACGAAGCTCGCAACGTCCGTGCGGCCAAGGCCTTCACGGCTTTTTGGGGGCTCTTCGCCATCGGCTTCGCGCTGTTTGTGAGCTTCGCGGAAAATCTGATCGAGGCGCTCAACATCGTCGCCTCCATTTTTTATCCCGCGCTGCTTGGTGTGTTCGTCGTGGCGTTCTTTTTGAAACACGTGAAAGGCACCGCCGTCTTCTGGGCCGCGCTCGCCGCGCAAACCGTCGTTATCGCCATCTTCTTTGTTGGCAAAGTCTACCCGGCTCGCGAGATCGGCTATCTTTGGCTCAATCCAATCGGCTGTTTCATGTGCGTTTTTTTCGCTGTCATACTCCAGGCGCTATTGCCACAGAACGCCTCGCAACCGGCGTAAACTTCACGCGATTGCAAACGCCTCGCATCCAGCGGCGCCACTATTTTCTCGAAACCGCATCCAAGAACTGCCGTGGTGCGTAGCTATTTTATCACCATGAACCTACGCCCCCTACTCTTCACTTTTTTGACCGCCAGCCTTACCGCCGTCGGATTTGCTCAACCCTCCAGCGTGACTTTCCGTCCGGCTTTGATCGATACGTTTGCTAGCAGTTACTCGTATTCGGGCGCCGGTGACTTCAAGCGCGGAGCCACCAAGATCGACGGCATCAGCATGAGCCGCTTTGAATTCAGCGCCGCCGGCCGGGTACCCATCGCCCAAGGCACGTTGTTCAATCCTGGCGTAGCTTACTCGCATACCACCATCGAGACGCCCGACAATACTGCACTGCCTAAGACGGTGCAGGAATTCTCGCTCAATCTTGGCGTCCGTGGCCTCTTCAGCAAAGAATGGGCCTACCTCGTCGCGCTGCGCCCTGGAATCTACGGCGATTTTGAAAAAATTGGCTCCAAAAGCTTCAACGCTCCGCTCTTTCTGGCCACCTTTTACGTACCCAATTCCTACCTCACTTGGATCTTTGGCGTGACCGCCAATGCCTTCAACAATCGGCCCGTACTACCGGTTCTCGGTCTGCGGTTAAAATTGGCGCAGGATCTTCAACTTGACGTCGGCTTCCCGCGCACGGGCCTGTCCTACGCCTTGAATTCTGACCTCACCCTGCGCGGCGGCTTAAGTGCCTTCGGCGGCAATTACCGCATCACCAAAAACCTCGGCGTCCCCGCCCCTGGGGTCCAAAGCCTCAACAACACCTACCTCGACATCACTGAAGTCCGCGGGGGCTTGGGTGCGACTTACAAAATCGCCGCCAACTTAGAAATCGAAGCCGATTTCGGCTACACGCTGATGCGCCGTTTCGAATTCCCTGATCGTAACTATCGGCTCAAAGGCGATAACGTCACGTGGGTGAGCGTTGCGCTGAACACCCGCTTCTAAACGACCCAAGCAAGCGGAGGCGGCGTTGAAAAAATCACGCCGCGAATTTGCGTAGGTATTTTAGCGCGACTTCAAATTCGTGTGGCAGAGGCGCAGCGATTTTCAGCGGCTCCTTCGTTGTCGGGTGTTTGACCGTTAACTCGCTTGCGTGGAGCGCGAGGCGCGCGATCAGCGGCTTCTCGTCCTCGCGGCCTTTGTAGCCACGCTTGAGCCCGGAGAGCAGTAATTTCACTTCGGGGTCGCCGTAGAACACATCGTTCAAGATCGGCGCGCCCGCTGCGGCCAAGTGCACGCGGATCTGGTGCGTGCGGCCTGTGAGCGGCCGGCACTCGACCCACGCGAAGCGACCGAAGTTTTCCAACACGCGAAACTCCGTCACACTGGCTTTACCGCCGCGGCCTTTGAAGATGCGCATGCGGCCCGGCTGGCGCTCATCTTCGCCGAGCGCCTGTTCCATCGTGAACTCCGGCGGCAGACCGCCGTCTGGCCCGCGCACGGCTTTTACGACTTTCATTGCGCGCTCCGGCGGCAACACCACGACCAGCGCGAGGTAAGTCTTAAGCACCGTCTTCGATTGAAACTGACCGCTGAGATAATCCAGCGCCTCCTTTGATTTTGAGCACAACACCACGCCGCTCGTATCGGCGTCGAGCCGGTGCACGTTGGCGACGCCGTGGCCGAACTTGTCGTGCACGAGGCCCATCATGTTTTCGCGTTTTTTGTCCCAACGATCGGGTGCGATCAACATTCCGCTCGGTTTATCGAACGCGATGAAGGTCTCGTCTTGTTGAAGAATCGGCGGAAGCGGCATGGGCGAACTCCAGTGCGGCCGCCCGGACCCGCCCTCGCAACCTGAAAACCCGTGGGCACCCCGCCAGTCGACGCAGGCAGGCCTTTTAACCGAATAGCTCTCCTGCACTGCGATGGGTTACGCTAAGGTTTCACCCACGCAACATTTAGGTGACGCCGCCGCTTTGATTTTGCCACCGCCGGCGCAGCGGCCGCGTGGTAAAACCATGCCCGCGCTCACTCTTTCGCCTGCGTTATCGGTGTTAGCCGCCTTTACGCGGTTTACCCCGCCGCAACCTCTGCACACCTTCCTGCGCACGACCGGCTACAAAATTCGTCCGCCAAGGCCGCTGCCATATTCCCCGCTTCAATCGCCAGCAAGAGATGCGATTTTGACCCATACCGCCACCGGACCGCATCGATTGGCCACGCTGCTTTGTGAAAAAAGACCCGGGCCCGTTCCCACGATCGTCCTTGGCGGCTTTGTACCTGACGCGACTGAACAAGTTTTTCTAATCCGCGGCTTTTTGTTAAAACATGGTTCGGTGTATTACCTGAACTATCCGCGCACGGGTTTCTCGCTCGATCTTTTGTGCGCACAACTCGACGACCTCGTTGAAGAAATCAACACGCTGCACGGTCAACGCCCTGTGCTTTTTGGCGTGAGTTTCGGCGCAGGCCTCATGCTAGAATGGCTTCGCCGGGGCCGCGTCGCGGGCCGCTCGCCCGCCCTCGCTGGCACGGTGCTGATTAGCCCGGTTGCTTGCACCGAGGATATCGTTGCCCCCGATGAGGTCAAACCCAGCACACTTCTGGGGCGCGCGCTCAAACCATTGTTGGACACCGAGGCGGGCCAAGTTGCCCCAGGGATCATTGAAAAATCCCGCGTCATCTTCACCAAGATGTTTGAAGCGGGCGCCCAGAACAAGGCCTCGCTTCGGGCCCTCATGACCGGCGATGAACTGCGTCACCTCCATACTCATGTGATCCAAGCGATTCAGAGCGTCGATTTTGCCGGTGCCTGCGAGCGATTGGCGGCGTTACGGCAACTCCCGACTCTTTCCGCGTGGGATGGGGGGCCACGGCCTCTGAGCAGCGCCCCAGCGCTCATACTTTACGCTGAGAAAGAAGGGGCCGTACTTCACGAGCGCTCGCCGACGCGCGCCGCGCTTGGGACCACCTTGTCCGCCTTTTTTCCACAAGGGACGCATCGCATCGTCTCCGGCGGAAAAAGTCCCGTACAACACGCCTCGCTTATTTTTCACTACTTTCAATTCCTGCCCCACATCACCGCGTTTTACCGTGGGTTAAAAACGCACCCGGTCCACCGCGCGGCGTGAAATCCAGCGCAAATATTCTCAAGCACTTGCCGTTCTTTTTTTCAGGCACCTCATGCCGATCTTACCCAAGAGCCTGATCACCCTCGGCACCGGTTTGCTGACTGCCCGCACCGCTCGCCGGCTGCGTCGCAGCGAGCGCGCCCTTAGCGAGCAAGCGAGCGCCCTCGCTCACCTCACCACGCGTTTTGCTAAGACCTCATTTTGGCGCGAGGCCGGGATCCGCCAAAAACTCGACTACGCCACGTTTCAAACCCTCGCGCCACCCCGTACCTACGAGCATTTCACCGCTCCGATTGAGCGCATGAAACGCGGCGAAGCGGACGTGCTCTGGCCCGGTCGCTGCGCCCACTACGCCGTCTCCTCCGGCACCACCGCCGGCCGCACGAAATACCTACCGATCACGGCCGGCATGCTCGATCACTTTCGCCAAGCCGGGCTCGACTCGTTGCTCTACTACACGGCCCGAGTTGGAAACGCCGGGGTTTTTCGCGGACGCCATCTTTTTCTCGGCGGCGCCACGCAGCTCTCGGCTATTGCCGAGTCTCACCCCTTCACGGCCTATGCCGGTGATTTGAGCGGGATCACCGCCTTGAATTTGCCTAGCTGGGTCGAGCATCACCTCTACGAACCCGGCACGGCGATTGCCCAACTCGCCGATTGGCCGGCCAAAATCGCCGCCATCGCGGCCCGCACGGCCCCCCGCGATATTTCGCTGCTTGCCGGCATCCCGAGCTGGGTCCTGATCCTCGCCGAAGCGCTCCGCCAACAACGTCCCGCCATCCGCCACCTCCAAGACCTCTGGCCTCATTTTGAGTGCTTCATCCACGGCGGGGTCCCGCTCGCCCCGTTCGCCGAGGAGCTCCGGGCCGCGCTCGGCCCGAGCGTCAATTTCCACGAGGTTTATCCTGCCTCCGAAGCCTTCATCGCCACGCAAGACGCCGAGCCCGCGGCCGGCCTGCGGCTCATGACCCACGCGGGGATTTTCTACGAATTTCTCCCGATGAGCGATTTCGACGAGCCCAACCTCGCCGCGCTCGGCCCCAAGACTGTCCCGCTTGCCGGCGTGAAAACGGGCGTCGATTACGCGCTACTGCTCACCACGCCGGGCGGACTCGCTCGCTATGTTATTGGTGACGTCGTGCGCTTCATCTCCACCACCCCGCCCCGCCTCATTTACGTCGGGCGCACCCAACTCCAACTTAGTGCTTTCGGCGAACACGTCATCGAAAAAGAAATCACCGACGCCCTCACCACCGTCTGCCAACGCAACCGTTGGAGTCCGGTTAATTTTCACGTCGCCCCGATTTTCGCTCACGCCGCCAGCGGACAAAACCGCGGCCGCCACGAATGGTGGATCGAACTCAAAGTCGGCTCCACTCAAGCCCCCGACCCCGTTGTTCTAGCCCAGGAGCTCGACGTCGAACTCCAACGCCTCAACGAGGACTACGAAGCCAAACGCCAAGGCGGCGGCCTTGAAACTCCCCTGGTGCGCCTGGTCCCCCCGCGCGTGTTTGAACACTGGCTGCGCCAACACGGCAAATGGGGCGGCCAGAGTAAAACCCCGCGCTGCCGCAGCGACCGCCTGATCGCCGACGCCCTCGCGCCGCTCCACCACGACTAAATCCCGCGGTACGCACCCCCGCCCGTGCGGCTTGATTTCGGCCCGCGTGTTAAAAAATTCCTGATAATACCCTAAACTCCGTCGCTGGCATGGTCGTTGCTAATGGTACAGGCGTACTACCCATGCAGGGTTTTGGGTAGCGTAAGCTGGTGAAAGCCGGCACAGAAAAAAAGTGGGCCCGGCGTTAAGGGGTTATCGCCGGGCCCTTCCTTTTGGCCGGCTGCCGCGATCTGCGCTCGGCTCAGGTCACGACCAACACGATCGCGACCACCATCAGCGCCGCGCCCACTAACCGCCGCCCCAGCACCGCCGTCCCGAGTTTGCCTTCCGTGTTACCAAAGTAATGCCCCGCCACGCGCACGAGCACCACGCTCCAAAGCCCGCGTGAACTGAACACGATGTTCACGGCGGTCGCATCACCCCAATGCCCGAGCGTACTTAAAATCCCCGCGTTGGTGGCCGCCATCACGATCGAACCCACCAACAACCACCGCCAAGCCACCCGCGAAATCTCCCCTAAGCCCGCGCGAAAAAACGGTATAAACCCGAACGATAACACGCCCATTGCCGTCATCATCATCGGTAAATAGCGCGCCAGTCCCATCGCCGGCACCCACTTCGCCGCAAGTATATCATTTAGCGAAAATAGCCACGCGCCCACCAAGGTCCATGTCACGCTGAAGCCGAGTCGCCGGTGTTGCCCGCCGCGCCCCAGCCCGAGTAACGCCACCGCGACGGCACCCAAACCCGCCGCGATCCACCACGGCAGTGGTATCCTCTGCCCGAGCAACAGGCTGCTCATCAGTGCCACCCACACCGATTTTGTGCCCATCACGGGTGTGGTCACCGAAACATCACCGCGACTGATCGCCAAAAATAGACACAACTGCGCCAACATAAACAGGGCGCCCGTCACCACCGGTTGCCACCACACCGCGGCCAGGGAACCGACCACAGGCTCCCGCCAAAACCACAGCGGCATAAACGCGAGCGCCGCTACGCCATTGGCCACGAACGTCGAACGCCATACGCCCGCCCCGTGCTCGGTCGCGCACTTTAAGCACAACGCGCCCACCACGTAGGTGAACCCACACAGGAGCGGAATTAGCAGATGAACCGGAAAATGCACCCGCCTAAGCTGCCAGGACGCACCGCGCCCGCCACTAAAATTCCAACGCGGCGAGGCGCGTTACTTATTTTTTAACACCGCCAAGAGGCGCTGTTCGTATTCTTCGGTGGGCTCGGAGCCGACTTTGCGGTCACGAATTTGGCCGGCGCGATCGATAATAAAGGTCGTCGGAATCGCATCCATTCCGCCAAACGCCGCCGAGATTTCGTCATCTCCCATCACGATTAGATAATTGATTCCGAATTTTTCCATGAACGGCTTCACGACCGCGGGGCCTTTTTGATCGAGCGAGACGCCGATGATCACGAGCCCGTCTTTGCCGTATTTTTTCTGCAGCTCGATGTAGCCGGGAATTTCTGCGCGGCAGGGCGGACACCAGGTCGCCCAAAAATCCACCACCACGACCTTGCCCTTAAACGTCTCTGAAGAAACCCACTTGCCGTCGACGTCTTTCATTTTCCACACCGGTGCCGGCGTGGGCTTCACGGCTTCGGCGCGGCCGATCACGGCCACCGCGGTGAACAGAGCTAGCCCAAGCAGAGCACGAAAAGATTTCATGGCGATCACGTTGGTTAATAAAAACCGCGGCGGCAAATTTTCTTCGACCTTATTCTAACGCCTCCGCAATGAGCCGCCCAGCCAAGGTGGCCTTAGCTCTCGCGCATCTCGGGTAGATCGAGCCCTAGGATTTCGACAAATTTTTTCATCGCGGGCGTGAGCACGCGGCCCTTGCGGTGCAAGATCGCGAGCGGCCGGGTGAAAGAGCGACCCTTGAAATGCAGCATCACGAGCGAGCCTTGTTTTACTTCTTGGGCGACGGTCGCCTGCGGGACGATCGCGATACCGTGATCGATTTCGACGGCACGTTTTACCGTCTCGATGTTGTCGAACTCCATCACGGGCTCGATCTCGAGCTTATGCTCGCGGAAGATTTGATCGACGGCCTTGCGCGTCGGGATGTCGGGGTCGAAGCCGATAAATTTCTGTGCACCCAATTCTTTGACGTCGATCTCGGAGCGCTTCGCCAGGGGGTGACCGGGCGGGGTAATGAGCACGAGATGATCGTTGCGGAAAGGCAGTACCTCGATCTGGCGCTGTTTAACGGGGAACGCTACGAGACCGAAGTCCACGGCGTTGTGCAAAATGTCTTCGTAGACGAGATTCGAGCGACGGTATTCCACACGCACGTTAACCGAGGGGTAATCGTGCAGGAATTTTTTGATAAACGGCGGCAACTCATGCAGGCCGATCGAGTAGATGGTGGAAATGCGGATCGTCCCACTGATGACCTTTTTCATCTCCTGCAGCTCGCACATGAGTTTGTCGTAAGTGTGCAACATCTCCTTGGCCGACTCGTAAACGCGGTAGCCTTCGCGCGTGAGCTGAAACTGCTTTTGACTCCGGTCGATCAACAGCGTCTTGAAATGGCGCTCCATTGCGCGCGCCTGCTGACTCACCGCAGATTGGGTGATGCCATTGAGTTTGGCGGCCTTGGAGAAGCTCTTTGTCTCCACCAAATCCGCAAAAATTTTAAAATTCTCAATTTGCATAATTAGCGCACGTTTAGTGCTACACTGCAGAAACGACCGCTAGGCGGCAAACACCTAATTAGTTTTTCTACACACTCACCGCTCCCCATGTTTATCGCTTACGAAGAATTTGTCCGACGCGCCGAGCTCGTCCGCGCCCAAATCGCCACCGCCTGCGCCGCCGCCGGCCGCGACCCGGCCACGGTCGAACTGCTCGCCGTCACTAAGACGCACCCCGTCGCCGCCGCCGATTACGCCGCGCGCTATGGCCTGCGTGGCGTCGGCGAAAACCGCGTCCAAGAAGCCGCCGAGAAACGTCCCCTCTGCGCCACACCCGCCCTGCAATGGGAACTGATCGGCCACCTCCAATCCAACAAAGCCAAACTTGCCGCCACTCACTTTGACCGCGTTCAAAGCGTTGATTCCGAGAAACTCTTAAACCACCTCGATCGCGCCGCCGCCGAGCTCGGCAAAATCCTGCCCGTTTTCCTGCAGATTAACGCCGGCCGCGACCCGGCCAAATTCGGCGCCGAGATTGAAGACACGCCGCGTCTCTTCGAGCTCGCCCTTACGAAAAAAAATCTGCGCATCGACGGGCTGATGACCATCGCCCCGCTTGGCGCCACACCCGCCGAAACCGCTGATCATGCCCAGCGCACGTTCACCCAACTGCGCGCTTTGCGCGACGAGCTTGCCGCTCGTTTTCAAGCCCCGCTGCGCGAACTCTCCATGGGCATGAGCGGCGACCTCGCTCCCGCCATCGCCGCCGGTAGCACCCAAGTCCGCGTCGGCTCCGCCCTTTACGGGGCTCGCTAAAGTCTTTTCTCCAAATTTTATCGCTTAACTTCCCCATGCGTTCCTTACCCCGTTTGGTTCTTTTCGCCGTCACCGCCCTCGCTGCTGCGAGGCTTGCCGCAGAAACCGCGCCGCTCGCGCCCGCCACCGTCACGGCCCAACGCCCGCTATCTATTGAGGATTTCGACGCCTGGCGCAGCCTCGCCTCGCCCACGCTTTCCCGTGACGGCCGCTGGCTCGCGTACTCGTTCATGCCTCAAGACGGCGACGGCGAAGTGATCCTGCGCGAACTCGCGACCGGCCGGGAACAACGCCTCCTTGTTGGTGCCCTTCCCCCACCCCCGATCCAGCCCGACGAAGCCAACCCCGATGCCCCGCCCGCGCCGCGCACGATCCGCCTCGCCTTTACCGCCGACGGGCAACACCTCGTCGCCAGTACTTATCCCGCAAAAGCCGCCCTCGCCGCCGCTCGCAAAGCCAAGCTCGCCGCCGACGCCATGCCCAAGGGCGGACTCCTCCACGTCCAGCTCGCCACCGGTGCCGTCACCACCATCACGCAGGTAAAATCCTTCCAAATCTCCACCAAAGCCGGCGCGTGGCTCGCTTACCTCAAAGAAGCCAAACCCGAGGAAAAAAAGCCTGACCCCAAGACCGATCCCGCCTCCGCAATCGCGCCTACGCCTGCAGCCAACGCCACCAACCGCACCGAGGAAGACGATGCCGCAGCCCCTACGCGCGCCGGAACCGGCGCCCGCACCGCTTCCGCCAACTCCACCGCCAAACCCGAGTTTGGCACCGATCTGGTGCTCCTCGATCTAGCCGCCGCCACGCCGAGCGAGCGCACGTTTAGTGACGTCTTAGACTACAGCCTCGCCCGCGATGGCCGCACCTTACTCACGACCCTCGCCACCAAAGCCGGCACCACCAACGGGCTCTACGTTTTCACCCCCGGCGCTCCCGCCGACAAGGCACCCAGCGCGCTGCTCGCCGGCAAAGGTAAATACCTGAAGCTCACCTGGGACCGCGAACAAACCCAAGCCGCCTTCGTCAGCGACCGCGACGAAGTCTCCACCAAAGCTCCCAGCTTTAAACTCTATCACTGGCCGCGCGGCACGGCCGCTGCCGTCGAACTCGTGTCTACAACCACGGCGCATTTCCCCACGACTTACAGCGTCAGCGACAAGGGGATCCTCGCCTTCTCTCGCGACGGCAAAAAACTCTATGTCCCCACCGCTCCCGCGCCCAAAGCCCCGCGCGACCCCGAAACGCTCCCCGACGAAGATGCCCGCGTCTCCGCCGATCTCTGGCGTTGGAATGACGATGTCGTGCAACCTATGCAAAAGGTCCGCGCCGCGCTCGAGCGCAACCGGACCTACCGCGGCGTTTTCGATTTCGCCACCGCCCGCTACACCCAGCTCGCCGATCCCTCCCTGGCCACGGTCACCTTGAGCGACGACGGCACCCGCGCCCTTGGCCAAGATGACCGCGCCTACCGCCGCCGCGTCGATTACGACGGCCGCTATAACGACGTCTTCCTGGTCGACCCCGCCACTGGCACCCGCCGCCTAGCCCTCAGCGAACTCCGCAGCGAAGGGGGCGCCCTGCAACTCGCCCCCGACGGCCGCCACGCCTTTTATTATCAAAACCAACACTGGCACCTTCTAGACACCACCACTGGCACGACCCGCAATCTTACCGCCACCCTCGGCGTCGCCTTTCACGACGAACTCCACGATGCCCCGGAACCCGCCGGCCCCTACGGCCACGCCGGTTGGACCAAGGACAATCAGTCGTTCCTGCTGTATGATCGCTACGATATCTGGCAGCTCTTCACTGACGCCCGCCCCGCGAAAAACCTCACGGCAGCCTCCGGCCGCGCCGCTCGCACCCAGTTGCGTGTCCAACGCATCGAGCCGATCGACGAAGAAAACGACGACCGAGGCCTCGATCCGGCTAAACCCCTCACCCTACGCGGCGAGGACGAAGCCACCCGCGCCACCGGCTTCCTGCAGACTCGCTTTGATGCCGCGCCCGGCACCGCCCCGCGCCGCCTGCTTTGGGGCGACAAAAATTACCGCTATATCGCCCGCGCGAAAGACGCCGACGTACTGCTCGTTTCTGCTTCCCGCTTCGACGAGTTCCCTGATTACCAGACCACCGATTCCCGTTTCACCGCACCCGCTAAAGTGAGCGCCGGCGGCGCGCAACTCGCCCCGTTTAATTGGGGCCGCGCCGAAATCGTGCCGTTCCGCAACGCCGATGGCGTCGCCCTCAGCGCCGCGCTCTACGTGCCGCCTGGCTTCGATCGAGCGAAAAAATATCCGCTCATGGTCTACATCTACGAGCGGCTCTCGCAGGACGTGCACACGTTTAAGCCACCGATGCCTAGCCACAATATCAACTTCCCCCTCTACGCCAGCAACGGCTACCTGATCCTCACGCCCGACATCGTTTACACCGAGGGCCAGCCCGGCCAGAGCGCATTGAAAAGCGTGCTCCCCGCCATCGAGAGCCTCGTTGCCCAAGGCTTCGTCGATGAAAACGCCATCGGCATTTCTGGTCATTCTTGGGGCGGCTATCAAATCGCCTACATGGTCACGCAGACGACCCGTTTCCGCGCCGCCGAATCCGGCGCGCCCGTAGGCAACATGACCAGCGCCTACTCCGGCATCCGCTGGGGCTCCGGCCTGCCACGCCAGTTTCAATACGAGAAAACGCAGAGCCGAATCGGTCGGCCCCTCGCTGAAGCCCCGCAGCTTTACTTGGAAAATTCTCCCATCTTCCAAGTCCAACGCATCCAAACGCCACTACTGATCCTCCACAACGACGCCGACGACGCCGTGCCGTGGTATCAAGGGATCGAGCTGTTCCTTGCGCTGCGACGCTACAACAAACCGGCCTGGCTTTGGAGCTACAATGGCGAGTTTCACCACCTACGCCGCCGCGCCGATGCGAAAGATTTCGCGCGCCGGGCCTGGCAATATTTCGACCACTACCTGCGGGGGGCGCCCGCGCCCGAGTGGATGGAAAAAGGCGTTTCCTATATCGACCGAGACGAAGAAAAAATCCGCTTTAACCCCGCAAAGTAAGCTCACCTAGCAGAAGCGGAAAATGATATTCTAGAATTAAAGAACGACCGCTTTTTTATTCTTTTATTTTTTCCGCCGAAATCAAAGCGCCGGAAAATCGAGCCGCTGTACTCGATCCACCCAATAGATTTTCGCCAAGCGTCACCGTTTCCGGTGCAGCGCGATGCACCTGATCCCCTACATCCATCACAACCAAACCATTTAATAAAACACGCACCCTATTTTGCATCCCGCGAGCTGCTTCGGCCCATTGCGGTGTAGTGGTATTTACATCGGGGTCGGGATATAAGCCGCCGTGATCAATTTCAACGAGATGCTCTTGGGCAAGATCGACGGTATACGTCGCGGAGGCAGAGCCACCAAGCCCCCACGCGTCATGACTAAAAGCAATTTTACCTGGGGCAGGATAAAAAACATTACAAAAATCACCAGCTCCTGTGACTCCGCTCACCAAAAGAGGATCGTAACGGCCGGGCTTGGCATCGTTCGGAAATCGAACGCGAAGCCTCCAGGCCCCGTAATCGGTCGAACTTTTTTTACTACTTTCGAGCACAAAGGGGTGCTGTTTAACTCCGAGAATTGCTCCGTTAAAACGGGGCGCACTGATTCCAGTCCAAAATGAATTCTCCCCTAGAAGATAACGCTCTCCATGGCGCATACCAAAATCTAAATTTGTCTGATACACGATCTTCCCATCCCAGGTGATCTTGACCACTTGATCTGCATCTTTACGCAGCTTTAGCGGTTGGCCGGAGTAAACAGGGTGCGAACTAGGCGGATTCAGCGCCCCCAGCTGAACATCGAGTTGGTGCGGCCGAGAATAATCGACCTCGATGGGTTCTGAAAACCAATGAGTTGTTCCTAGTTGGAAAAAACCAATTCGCACTCGTGCGCCATCTACATAGGTGAGAAAAACCATTTCACCGCCCTGGACGCCATCACCCGTTAGGATAATCGGCTCGAATTCTCCCGTCTTATTGGTCGGCAAGGTTAGCACAAGACTCACGGGACCGTATTTGCGACCAAGCATTTCATCGGCCCAAAACACCGGCCGATTAAAAATGCGGGAAAGCGGCAATAGGCGTTCTCCGTTTGCGCCCCATAATTGCAGCAGCAACGCCGTCGCCACCGTGGTTGAAAAAAGCAATAACACGGCCACTAGTCCTCCCGTCACCCAGCGTGAAAAACCTGCGGGACGGACACCACAAGCAAGCAGACCGATCGCCCCAGCCAATACCATGCCCGGCAGATAATCTACCTGATAGCGTCCACCACATCCAAAAAACGCGCACGTCGCCAAAAGACCGCCGATCCCAGCCAAACCCACCGTGCCCGTCACTACTTGCGCCGCCGGCGCCAATCGAAGCTTAAACAAACCTGCGATTCCAAACACAACCGGAAGCGCACTCAAAACCCCAAAGGGCCCCGTCGCGATGGTTGTGATAAAAGGAAAAAGCCTCACAAACACGGGGGGATTCCAACCGTAGACGCCAAAATTTGATATAATATTTTTCCAGCTAAAAAGAACCTCAGGCTGAAGCGGTCCGGTAAGCTGATAATGCATGCCGAATTCCAAGTATCGACCGAATCGTAGCCAGTTTAAGCCCAACATAATCGAAATCGCTAAGGCCGAGGGTCCAGCAGCTGCTACGACTAAACTCCAACGACGACCCGCATTTCGACGCCAAAGCACAACCAGTGGCCACACCAATACCGCGGACCATAACACATAGTTAGGCCTTGCTGCTATCGCTAAGCCGAGCGCGATCCCCGCAGCCACCGTCCAGCCCAACACCGAGTCGCGGGAGTGCAAAGCTCGAGCAATAAAACACCACAAAAGCGACTGGCAAAAAGCTGCTGCTGCAATAGGGACTCCATAGACACTATTGCTCATAGCCAAAGCAGGCAAATAGGAACCCGAGGCTATGCAAATGAGCGCAAAGAAAGTCAGGATAGCTGAAGACTCGGGAAAGTGTCGCCGACGTAGCGCAAGCAAGAGCCAGCCCATGCATCCTGTCGCCGCCGCTCCAAAAAAAGCACAGGCCAGAGCCTCGCTCGGAAACAAGCCCGACACAAAGCGCAGGGGTGCAAACAAAAGCACCACCGGCGTAAGCCCCCAGTAGAAATAATATTTTCCATGATAGAGACTAAGATCGATCAACCGATACGGTTGATTCAAAGCCCCGTTATAAGGATCAGAAAGCGCCAAAAGCTCCGAGCGCGGTTCAACCTTCAGGTGTAATTGACCAGAAAAAAAAGCATCGGTCACCAGCGCGTAGTAGCCTTCAGGATCGCGGGTCAAGGGCCGGCCCGCAGATGCCTCAAACGCGAGCAGACCAAACACCCCAATCACCGCTAGCATAAACAAACCGAGCGCAAAACCATCGCTGTTTTTCAACAGAAGCGGATCACCTGCGCTTCGATTAGATTGCATCACTTAACGAGAGGAACTCGGTCTGGACATTGCAAGGCGTCAAAATATCACGAAGCATCTGCTTAAGTTGAGTGATAATTTACTGTAACTAAATGGTTTTAGCTCACCTGTAACGTTAGTCGAATGGCTCCCTTCCACCCCACCCTTCGCGACTCGCGCCTGTACCTGATCGCGGCGTACACCCTGACGTTACTTTGGGGTGTTCTTTACGCCGGTTTCGCCCACGGCGCGCTTTGCGACGAACCCGGACACCTCGGCGTGCTCTACCACTTCGCCGAGCATAAACCAGGTTGGCCCGATCACCTCACCACTCCGCCCGGCTATCACCTCATCGCCCTGGCCCTCGGCGGCGGCCAACCCTCCCTCACGGCGGCCCGCCTCACCAGCACCCTCTTCGCCCTGCTCGGGCTCACGGCCTTTGCCGGCGCGTGGCGGCGCCTCCACGCGCAACCCGCCGGCCCCGCCACACTGCTCTTCGCCCTGCTGCCCATTTTCCAGCCGTTCACCGGTCTCGCCTACAACGACGCACCCGCCCTCGCCCTGCTTCTGTGCGCCATCTGGGCCCAACTCGCCGATCGATTATCGACTGCGACGCTTGCCTTCGTCCTCGCCTGCCTCATCCGCCAAACCAATCTCATCTGGATCCCGTTTCTCATTCTGTGGGAAATCCAACGCACGCCGCGGCCGGTCGGCCAAACGCTCGCCCATCACGCCGTCACGATCGCGTTCACCCGCACCCGTGGCTACGTCATCATCTTAGTCGCCGCCGCGGCACTCATCCTTTACGCGGGCCGGCTGACTCCCGGCACCGCCAATCGCAACGACCTGCGCCCCAATCCCGCTGCCTTCACCTTCGCTACCCTTTTATTCGGGGCGCTCGGGCTGCCCGTCTGGTTCGCGCACGTCCGCTCCGCGGGGGCGCGCTGGATCGCGTTCGCTCGCGTTAGCCCAGCTCGCACGGCGGCAGGTTTCATCGCAGGAGCCGCTCTGATCGCCGGTTTTGCCGCCACGTACACCAACCCGCACGAATGGAACCGCGAGCTTTGGTGGGAAGGCGTGCGCTTCACCTTGCTGCGCAATTGGCCACTGATCTATATCGAGAGGATGCCGGTACTTCGCGTCGTCGCGGGATGCGGCGTGATCTTGGCGGTGGCGGCGGGCGCGCAGCTTTGTCGCACGGCCCCGCACGGTCGCATGCTCGCGCTCAGCCTGCTGTTTAGCGCGGCGTTGATCGGTAGTAATTATCTAGTCGATCCGCGCTACTACCTGACGCCGGCGGCGTTTTTGCTCCTCTTGATTTGTCCGGCGCGGCGCGATTTTTTTCTGTTGGGGGGATGGTGGCTCTTGATCGCGTTGGCGCACGATCCCTTCATCCTCGCCGGGCTGTCGTTATGGTGAAATCGAGCGCCGGGCTTGCTCCCTGCGCGGTGACCTGAATCAGTCTTGCTTCGATGACTTCTGCTTCGTCAGCCCCAGTGGACTCCGCCGCGCCCCGCTGGCTCATGCCGCTTGTACTTACCGTCGCCGCAATCGCGTTTCTGCCTGCGCTCACCATGGGGTTTCTGGGTGATGATTTCGTCTATGTGGCCCGTTTTTATTATCTCCCTTTTTCCGCTTGGCCGCCGCTTTTCACGCACGAGTGGTCTGCGGGTATTTGGGGTCAACCGTTGAAAGAACTTAGGCCATTTGCGGCGCTATCGTTTATGGTCGATGCGCGAGTGTGGGGCGGCTGGGCGCCCGGACATCGCTTAACGAATATCGCGCTGCACCTCGTGGCTACAGCGGGGGTCGTCCGCCTCGCTTGGCGCTACTCGGGCGGGCAACGTAATGCCGCGCTGATCGCCGGCTTGGTGTTCGCCGTGCACCCGGCGCATGCTGAGACGGTCGCTTGGATCACGGGTCGAGCGGATCTTTTGGGCACCGCTGCGGCGCTCATGTTTTGGGTGGCCGCCGAGAATTTCTCCAGGCAAGGGGGGCGTCGGCCCTGGATATTAGCCTTATTGGCGCTGGGCATCGGGGTGTTCACCAAGGAGTTTTGCCTCACCGTACCGCTTCTATTGGTCCTTTGCTGGGCGCTGCTCGATCCGAGCGCGGAACGCGCGGTCTGGCAGCGGCGCGCGCAGCTTTTCGGCGGTGCTCTGGGCGTGATCGCGGTCTATGCTTTGGCGCGCTACAGCGCGTTTGGCCGCGATACGGGCAATGGATTTTTTGGCTGGAACGATGCGCCGGCTTGGAATCGCCAAGCGGGCTACTGGGGTTGGATCGTGCCGATTTTACCCTTCACCACCGGTCACGAATGGGCCGCTCCGCCCGCGATGGCCACTCTGCGCACCCTCTGGATTAGCGGGGCCGCTCTGACGCTCACGGCACTCGCGCTGACGATTCGCCAAGGTCACGCCCTAGCCGCACGAGTATTGTTTTTTGGCGGTTTCTGGTGGTTTGCCACCACGGTGGGATTGTTCGTGGTCGTTTATTTTTCACCACGCCATCTCTACTTGCCCTCAGCTGGAATTGCTATCGGGGTGGGACTGGCACTGGGAGCTGGACGCGGGCGGGCGGTGATCGCCAGTGGCCTTCTGCTATGGTGCGCCAGCGCCCATGTGGCTGCGGTGCGGCCCTGGATTGAAGCCGGCGCGCGCTCCCGCGAGGCGATCGCCGCAATCGACCACGATTTAGCCGGGGCTGACGATCATACGCTCGCACTCGTCTCGGTGCCCGAGACCTACGGCCCGATCTGGCTTTGGGCTTGGTCGTGCCCGCAAGCCCTCGGCGCGCCGTTTCTGCGCCATCCGTTGCCAGCCGAGCGCGTATTCGAGCGTCCGATTAATTATTTTAACGGCGACCAATGGGCCAAAGCCCGCCAACCCGCCACGATGCTTCGAGCGGCCAGTTCGGCTGCCGTGTTGCTCGTAGGTCCGGAGGGCACAATCCGCCACCGCCTGGTGCCTGGGCCGGAACTACAGGCGCACGCGGCCGCCTTGCCCTCTGCGGGACTCACCGGCGATAACCTCACGAGGTTTATCGAGTCGTTTTTTGCCCGATGAATCCAGATCGACCCGAGCTCTCCGTCATCATCCCGTTTTACAACGAGGCCCCGAACGTCGCACCGCTTCTATCTGAACTGCGCGAAGCCCTCGAGCCGCTCGGGCTAGTAGTCGAAATATTACTGATTAACGACGGCAGCTCCGACGGCACCGCGGCCGCTCTCGCCGAGGCCGCCGCGGTTTGGCCGGCCATCCGGGTCGAACATTTTCCGCGCAACCGGGGTCAGGCGGCCGCCTTGTGGTGGGGATTTCAAAACGCCCGTGGCACGTGGTTCGCCATGCTCGATGGCGACGGCCAAAATCCTCCAGCGGAATTAGCCCGCCTCTGGCCCGAGCGCCACACCGCTGATATGCTAGCTGGAGCGCGCAGCCAGCGCCGGGATTCTAGGCTACGCCGTGCCATGTCACGCATCGCCAACGCCACCCGAAGGAGCCTGCTGCGCGACGGCGTGAGTGACACCGGGTGTTCCTTAAAGCTTTTCCGCCGGGAGGTCGCAGCCTCGTTTTTTCCGATTCGCACCCTGTACTCGTTTCTGCCGGCCTTTGCCGTGGCAGGTGGCTGGACGGTGCGCGAAATCCCCGTCCAACACCGTGCGCGGCAAGCGGGCGTATCGCATTACGGTCTGCGCGCTATGGCGATTTTGCCGCTGCTGGATTTGCTCGCGCTGATCTGGCTGCGTCGGCGACAGATCCGCCGCTAAGTAGCGCGCGTCTCGGAGTCTGCGTCGATGCATAAAAAAGCCGCGTGAAGCTTCACGCGGCTTGGATAGCTATAGCGCTCGGATGCTTAGAACTTGGCGCCGACCATCACATTGATGAGTCGCGGGGTACCCCAGCCGCCATCGACGCCTTCGCGATAAGCGCGATCGGCGATGTTTTTAACCGAGACCGAGGCCGACCAGTTCTTGTTGGCGAATTTGAAGCGACGGCCGACGCCGGCCTCAAACACCACGAAGCTGGGACGAAGCGCGATGTTGTCTAAGCTTAGACCGATGCCGTCGGGCGAGACCCGCGCGTCGGTGCTAGCCCGCATGCCGCCCGTGAAAAAATAACCCTTATAATCGCCCGATTTGATATCATAGCGCGACCAGAGGGTGACATAATCCTTTGGCACGCCACCCAGCGGCAGACCGACTTGGGCGGGCGTGGAGGATTGCGTGATTTCGTTTTGGATATCGTGCGAATAACCCAGCATGAGCGACCAACTATCGGTGAGAGAGAAATTGAAGTCTGCTTCGATGCCCTTGGATTCAGCGGTGTTGTTATAGATAAACCAAGGTGCCGTACCGAGGGCGTTTTGCTTGGCGTTATCTGTGGCGGCCAGGTGGTCGCGCCGGGTGATGTTATAGCTGAGGGTGCCGCTCGCGCGACCGTCCATCAACGTGGTCTTGATACCGATATCGATCCCGAGGTCATCGATCGGATCGACGGGTTTACCGGAGAAATCGGCGCCGCCGGCAAATTCCGTGGACTTGGTGTAGGTTGCAAACAGAGAGACTTCACCTGTCAGCTTGTAGAGCGCTCCGAATTGGGGTGTCGGGCTAGACAGGGAGGAACGGGCCTCGGCGTTGCCGACTTTTTGAGGATAGAGTACATGGTATCTTACTTCGTTTTGACGCATGCCGTAGAGCAGGCGTAGGTCGCCGTTAAAGAGCTCTTGCTGATTCATGATGAAGTAGCCGGTGGTCTGCGTGATGCGATCGCGTTGCGCCGTGAAGATTTGCCCCGAGGCTTTGAGGGCGTCGGTGCCACTGCGCTTCGAACCTTGCAGCGGGGTCTCCTTGAAGAAAGCGCTGCGGATACCGTCTTGGAAATTACCCGCGCTGGTGATGATGCCGGGGGTGTATTGCTGCAGGTGCAGCAGATCCTGACCAAATTGCAGGGTGTTTTTCGTGCCCGCAAAATCGAAGCGGTACACGAATTTATTGTTCATGTTGAAGGAGTGGCGGATGTTACCGAAATTCCCGAACTGATAATTGATCGAGCCATCAGCGAAGGGCGACTGGTCGTTGCTGATCGTGCGGATTTCTTCGAAGAAATCGCGGGCCCAATTGATGTTGGAGGTAAACACGAGCGAATCGGTGAGTTTGGCGCGGTAGGTCAGGTCAACCGTGTCCGATTCCTGTTCGGACCAAGTATCGGAGCCGTTCAAATAAAGGCGACCCTTGGGGTTAAGGGCGTTCGGGACTTGGATGTTGTAAGTGGCGGTGCCGGGGTAATTGGCCGCGACCCATTGATTGACGGAGAGTCCGCTGGCGATCGCCGCAGCGTTGCCGTAGTACAGGGCGTTGGTCAGGGCGTTATCGACGCCACGTAAATCCGTAAATTTCCAATAGATATGCTCAAGGTCGACGTTGAGCTCCTGATTTTTGGTGATGCGGAAGGTGCTAGAAAGCGATTGGTAGTTCTGGCGATTGAACTCATTATTACGCCAGCCACCGCCGTCGGAGGCACCGACGCCAACGCGCACGGCGACTTGCTCGTTAAGCTTATAATTTGAAAACGCGGAGGCTTTCACGTAAGAGGCCGAGCCAAACGCGAAATCCAGCTCCGTGGAATTGCCGTCAAAGTTCGGTTTGTTGGTGAGGTAATTCACGACGCCACCGGGTCGGAGCACGCCGTAGAAAACCGCCGCCGCACCCTTGATGACTTCAACGCGTTCGATGTTCCAGGTCGTGTAAGTTTGCCGACGATAAAAACCGTTGCGGTAAAGTTGCAGGCCGCCGAAGCCGCGGATCGAGATCGTGGATTCGTAAGTGGAGTTCTGGATACCGGGGACGTAAACAAGCGCCTCGGCGAGACGCGTCTGCGCGAGATCTTTAATGAATTCACCTGTGAGCACATTGATGGGTAACGGCGAGTCGGCGATCAGCGTACCGATGCCGGTGCCGGTGATAGAATTGGTGGCGCGGTAACCGTTGGAACGGTCCGATTTCACCGTAAATTCTTCGAGCTTGATGGTTTCGTCGGCCGCCGGCGATTTAGCGGGGCTAGTCTGGGCGAATGACACGCTCGCGACACTTAGGCACAGGGTAGCTATTTTAAACAAACGCTGGTTCATTGGAGGTGGGGTCTAACGGGGTGGTTACTGAACAAAAAAAGTCGTACTAACGGACTCAGTCTCCGGCAACGGCCCGAAAATGCAAATGTTACATTTTGACGTCATCTGTTCGGTCGTGCGTCTTTTGCCTTTCATGATCTGGGCTCTTTTTAGGGCCGCGGACTAACATTACAAGTGGCCCGGATTTCGGGGGATCACCGCAAAGCCGGCGAACACCGGAGCCGGGGCGGTGTTAAGTGGGCGGCGCGGAATCGGTTCGACGACGAACCGAATGCTCTACGGACGGAGGACGTTCACGAGCTGCACCGTCGTTTTTTTGGAATGCCACAGCCGGCTGGCACCAGGAGTTTCAATCCTACCGCCCGGACAAGATTCTGCTGGCGAAGATCAAAGCTGATAAAAACCGGTGTTTCGAGTTCGAGTGCACTCGCAACATGAAGCACATCCAAGGTGCGCGTTCCGAGGGTCCGGCTGTGCTCCCGGCTCAACTCGGCCGCGCGCTTGAGGGCTGCACGCCATAGTAGGTCGGCCTGAACATAGCGGCCCTGTTCAAAATCGTCATCAAGCGCCGCCAGCGCCGTATTGAAAGCGCGTTCGTCGATCAGCCCGCGGTGAGCAGCCAGGGCGATACCGTTGGTCAATTCGACGCGGCCATGGTGGGTAACCGCGAGCGGCCCCTTCAGCTTGCCGCGCCAGGCAGCCATGGGGCGCGATTCAGGCTCATGCAGGTAGAGTTTCAGCAGAGCGCTCGGATCGGCGTAGATCTTGTCAGCGGTCGCCACGATTCTCCTCATGCAATTCCCTGGCCTGTGCCGCCGTCATGGGTGCCGGCTGGTAGGACGTGAGCCGGGCCCAATAGTCGATCGGCGAAGCGGTCTTTTTCGGCGGTAGAACATAGGGAGTCAGCCGATATCTTGCCTTGCCGCTTTCGGTGAGCACTACCTCACCCTCCAGCTCCAGAATTCTTCTCACCTGTGGAAAGCGATTGCGGAGGTCGCGAATGGTCGCAGTGAACGGCATGGTGATACGATCACGTATCACAAAGAAGCGGATGTCAACGCGTCACTTTGGAGAATATGAAACCGCGTGGTAGACCCGGAGGGATTCGAACCCCCGACCCCTTGGTTCGAAGCCAAGTGCTCTATCCAGCTGAGCTACGGGTCCACGCGTTAACGATCGGACCAAGAGATATCGCCTTTTTCTCGCAGGTCGAGCCCACTCAGCATCTGCGGCCCAGCCTTGCCCGTAGCATAGTTCGAGCTAAGTTCATCGTAATAACGCCCGTGTCGCCTCTCCGCTCCAGCCTCTACGAATGCACCGTGATGCATCACCGCTTCACGCCGAAGGAGCATCACTTTAACTACCGCATCTTTCTTTTTGCCTTCGACCTCGACGAACTCCCCGAATTACACCGGCGCCTCCCGCTTTTTTCGCTTCACCGGGCCAATCTATTTTCCTTCCGCGAAAACGATTTCTTTCCCGTCGCCGAACCGCTCCACCACGCCAGCAACGGCTCGAAAGAGCCACCCACCCGCGAACACCCCGCCCCTGCCACGCCGGCTTCGCTCAAACAGCGCCTCCTCGCCCACCTCGCCTCACGCGGCATTGAGTTGACCGGCGGCCGGATCGTGCTCGTCACGCTTCCGCGCGTTTGCGGCTATTTGTTTAATCCAGTATCGTTTTATTTTTGCTACGACGCAGCGGGCACGTGCGTGGCTTCCCTCGCCGAGGTCACCAACACGTTTAGGGAGATGAAGCCGTACTATCTGGGCCCCGATACCGCCGTCGCCAATGCGCCCGGGACGTTTCATGAACGCACACCGAAGTACTTTTACGTTTCGCCATTTTCCGACGTCGACACCACCTTCGACTTCACGCTGAGAGCGCCCGGTGAGCGTCTTTCCATTCAAATTGACGACTACGTCGGTGAGGCCCGCACGCTGACGAGCACCCTTGCCGGTCCGCGCCGCGAACTCACAAACGCCCGCTTGGCGTGGTTCACCCTCAAATACCCGCTTATTACCCTCCGCATTATTGCGCTAATTCATTGGCACGCAGCCTTGCTTTGGCTCCGGCGTTTGCCTTGGTTCGCCAAAGCCGCCCGCTCCACCGACCAACGCGATCTCTACCGACCTCACACCTCCATCGCCACCACCGCGCCCGAGGCAGCCAAACTTACCGCCCCCACCGAAGCCGCATGAGCCAAGACTCCGCCACCACCTCGACCGCGCCCCTCGCCACGCGCGACAAGCCCTCGTTTTTTCGCGCGGCTGTGCTCAAAGCTTTCGGGGCCATGACCCGCGGCCATTTGCGCCTCGAACTTCCTAACGGTCAGCTCCACGAAATCGGCTCTCACGCCGACGCCTCCACTCGCACCCTCCCGCTCGCGATTCCGGCCGCCGCACACCTCCGCATTCGCCGCGAAAAATTTTTCACCAAATGCGCCCTCGCCGGCGATATCGGCTTTGCCGAATCGTACATCGACGGGGATTGGGAGACCCCCAACCTTACCGCCGTCATCGCGTTTTTTATTCTCAACGCCGACACCGCGCCCACCCTGTCAGGCTCCAGCCAAGCCCGCACGTTAGCCTTCAACTCCCTGCGTTCACTCAACCGTTTCGGCCACCTGCTGCGGCCCAATTCCCGCGCCACCGCCCAGCGCAA
>Ga0214919_10001966_pt1 | contig 32879 bp, 28 predicted proteins | sample LL1503_MetaG_FD_177994 | JGI IMG/M metagenome (GOLD analysis project Ga0214919, IMG submission 177994) | Freshwater microbial communities from Lake Lanier, Atlanta, Georgia, United States - LL-1503 | ecosystem: Environmental > Aquatic > Freshwater > Lake | place: USA: Georgia | collected... | reverse complement strand
TTATAGAGTTTTTGCAGTTGTGCTCGCCCACCTGTCACGGGTGTCATGGCCGCAGAATAAGCGCCGCCAAATACGTCGCCTGCAATCGCACCAAAAGCACCCTTCACGTCGGGGCTGGCCAAGTCGGCCATCACTTGTGCAACAGTGCTGACAGGTGCGCTATTGGCGCTCAAGTAGGCAGGGATCGCTGCGATGGGTTCATGCAGCGCAATCGGGAATGAAACCGAATCGTTCAGTTCCATGATGCCCGTCAGGTCGGCGTCGACAAACACCACGCCCGCATCTGCCAATTGTTGTTTGGCGGTTGCGGCCACGGTTTGGACACTGTCTTCCAGCCCCGCCCAAAAACTGGCGGGAATGCCGATCTTGACGCCCTTGAGTGCTTTGGCTGTGGGCGTTTTAGTGCCTGAAATAACGGCATCAAGCAGTGCCAGATCGGCCACGGTGCGCGCCATGGGGCCAAGCGTGTCGCGCGTGGTGCTGATGGGCAAGGCATCATTCACCGTATCGGGATAGCGGCGGCCTTTGCCAGCGCCATCGCCTACCGAGGGGCGAAAACCCGCGATGCCACAAAAAGATGCCGGTTCTCTGGTGGAGCCACCGGTGTCGGTTCCCAAACCTGCTGGCGCAAAGCGAGTCGCCAAAGCCACTGCGGTGCCGCCAGACGATCCACCTGGAACGCGGCTGGTGTCGTATGGGTTTTTGCAAGGATGGGTGGCCGCCGCTGTGACGGGGTCGACCCCGAGAGTGAAGTTGGTGCTTGTGATCCCAAACGCCCACTCATGTAAATTGGATTTGCCCAAAAGGATAGCACCCGCATCAATCAATTTCTGCAGCGAGGGTGCGTTCGTCGTGGGTTGAAAATTGCGCAAAGAATGAGTTCCGCCGGTGGTCTTCAGCCCTTTGGTGTTGATGTTGTCTTTCACGACGATAGGCAAGCCGGCCAATTCGCCAAGTGCCTTGCCTGCTGCGCGGTCGGCATCAAATTGTTTTGCCGAGGCCAAAGCACCTGCTTCATCAAGAACAATCATCGCATTCAAATCAGAAACGGCTTTAGCGCGGGCAATCAGGGTGGTGACATACGTCGTTGCGCTAAGGCGCCCAGACTTCAATGCAGCCACGGCTTGTGTGGCAGTCAAAGACAACTGCTCGTCCGTAGAAAGGACCTGACTTGCTTCGCCGCCCTGGGCAAGCAAGTCGTTGTTCCTGGTCAGGGGCGATGCCGAAACGGCATCAGTTTTTTTGGAAAAAGTCTGATGCGACGGTGAATTTTGCATTGTTTGACTCCTGAATGAAATGGCAGATACGGATTTGTGAGCGGTCCATCCAAAGAAGATACGGCGACAAACAGCATCTTTCAAAAAAAGGGTGCGCTGTAAATCAATTTGAAACCTTGTTCCTTGGACATCCTCGTGAAATCGATGAAATTTGATCCTTGGGGTCGGTACACGGGTAGGTGAGAAACCAAAATTCGCATATTTTGAGACATTTAGACGTTGCTGGAACAAAATCCACCACCACAGTCCCAATTTTCTCGTTTTCGGGCGAATAAGGAGCTGTGTCAACCCACCGTTAATTGATCGTCTGCCGTAAGGGGTGTAGCAAATGACCGAGCTTGAAGGAAAGAGAGTCCTCGTAACCGCCGCAGCGCAGGGCATCGGGCGCGCCACCGCATTGGCCTGTCTTTCAGCGGGAGCCTTTGTGACAGCGACCGATCTGAACGTCGACGCTTTAGCCGATCTTGAAGCACTTGGCATGGTTACCAAAAGACTCGACGTAACAGACGCTGCCGCGGTGCAGGCGCTGGCGGGAAAAGAGGTTTGGGATGCAGTGGTTCACTGTGCAGGTTTTGTGCATGATGGCACCGTACTCGACGTGGACGATGCAATTTTCGACTTTGCAGTCGGCTTGAATTTGCGATCCGCTTTCCATATCACACGTGCCGTGTTGCCGGGAATGCTAAATGCTGGAAGCGGCAGTATTGTGTATATCTCATCGGTTGCCAGCTCCATCAAGGGCGTGCCACGCCGTGCGGTTTACGGCGCGACCAAGGCTGCGTTGATCGGGCTTTCGAAATCGGTTGCAGCTGATTTCGTAGCGGACGGCATCCGTGCCAACTGCATCTGCCCCGGAACGGTCGACACGCCGAGCCTGCACCAGCGCATGGAGGCTAAGGGGGGCGACTTTGCCGAAGTGCGAGCGGCATTTGTTGCGCGGCAGCCGATGGGTCGGCTGGGAACAGCTGATGAAATCGGTGCACTGGCGCGCTTTCTTTGCAGCCCGGCAGCGGCCTTCATTACCGGACAGGCGATTGCGATCGACGGCGGCTGGACGATCTAGCCGCTGTCGCGCTGCTCCCGGGCGCGCCTAATCCAGCCCGTCAGGAAGCACCGCGGTGACTTCAATTTCTACTTTGGCACGCACTTCCACCAGCGCGGTCACTTGTACGCAGCTCATGGCCGGAAAGTTGCGGCCCATGACGGTGCGGTACACCGAGCCGAGTTCGCCCAAGCGCGCGCTGTATTCCGCCCTGTCCAGGATGTACCAGGTCATGCGCACCATGTGCTGCGCCCCAGCCCCGGCCTCGTGCAACACGGCTAGCACGTTGCGCAGGCTCTGTTCGCATTGAGCGATAAAGTCGTCGGAGTCAAACTGCTGCTGCGCGTTCCAGCCGATTTGGCCACCGACAAAAATCTGGGTACCGCGTGCGGCGACGCCATTGGAGTAGCCTTTGGCAGGCGCCCAGCCAGGCGGTTGTAGTGTTTTCATTGTTGTTTGAGCTTAAAACGTTGCAGTTTGCCGGTTTCGGTCCTTGGCAGGTGGTCCAAAAATTCGATGGCGCGCGGGTATTTGTAGGGCGCAATGTGGGCCTTAACGTGGTCTTGCAGCACCTGCACCAGCGCAGCGTCACCCACCACGCCGGGCTTGAGCACACAAAAGGCCTTGACCAGCATTCCGCGCTCCACGTCAGGCTGGCCGATGACGGCACATTCGGCCACCGCCGGATGGTGCAGCAATGCACCCTCAACCTCGGGCGCGCCCACGTTGTAGCCCGAGGTGATGATCATGTCGTCGTCGCGCGACTGATAGAAAAAGTAACCGTCAGCGTCTTGCACAAAGGCGTCGCCGGGGTAGTTCCAACCGTCTCGCACGTAGTTGCGCTGGCGCGCATCGTCCATGTAGCGGCAGCCCGTGGGCCCTTGCACGGCCAGGCGTCCGACGCTGCCGCGCGGCAGTTCATGGCCTTGCTCATCGACCACCCGGGCAAAGTAGCCCGGCACCACCTGGCCGATGGCGCCCCGACGCTCCTGGCCAGGCATCGTAGAGATAAAGATGTGGAACATCTCGGTGGCGCCAATGCCGTCGAGCAGCTCGATGCCCGTCGCGTCTTTCCAGAGCTGGCGCGTTTCATCGGGCAGCCCTTCGCCAGCGCTTACGCACAGGCGCAGAGCTGAGTGCTGGCCGCGCCGGGCTGCTTGTTCCTGCATGTGTGGGGCAAGTTGGCGGTAAAACGTGGGCGCGGTGTAGCAAATGGTGGCGCCGGTGTCGAAAATAATCTGCGCCATAGCCTGGGGCGAGTAAGGCACATCAGGAAAGAACACCGAGGCACCGGCAAACATGGGGAAAATCAGCAGGCCGCCCAAACCAAAGGAAAACGCCAGCGGTGGCGAACCCATGACGATGTCCTGCGGACGAGCTTGCAGCACATGGCGCGGCCAGGCCTGGCAGGCTGCAAGTACGTCACGGTGGCTGGCCACTGCGGCTTTTGGGCTGCCGGTAGTGCCTGAGGTGAACACCAGCAGCGCGATATCGTCAGCGGCGGTGTCGCAGGGCGCGCAGGGCTTGTCATGGTGCGCCGCCAGGACGCTGAGGGACTGCGGGTTGGTGTCGTCGTTGAAGGGCACGATGCTGGCCAGCACCGGGTGAAGACTTTGGGCTTGCTGCAATTCGGCGAGCAGCGCGGCGTCGCACAACGCCAGTACCGGCTGCGCCTTGGCGATGATCTCACCGAGCTCCTTGGCCCGCAAAAGCGGCATGGTGGCTACTGCCACCATGCCAGCCTTGACCACGGCCAGCCAGGCCAGCGCCATCTCTATGGAGTTGCCTCCGCGCAGCAGCACGCGCGTGCCTGGCTCGAGCCGCAGGTCTTGGATCAGCACCCCGACCCGGCGGTCGACCTCAACGCGGACCTGCCGGTAGCTCAGGCTGCGGTTGGGCGAGCGCAGCAACGTGTTGTCCCCCCAACCGCTGTCGGGGGCTTTGTCCAGCAGTTCGTGGACCAGGTTGCATTGTGCGGCGTGCTGCAACGCTCGCAATTCAGGCAACTCGTAGCGCAGCGTCGGCCACTGCGCGGGCGGCGGCATGCGCGTGTGAACAAAGCGGTCGGTCTGGGCAGACCGCGCCACTACCTGGAAACAGGGCGCGGCGTCGGGCGTGGCCTTGGACATGGCAGCTTTCATTGCGTGGGGCTTGATGCGGCCCGAAGCAGCGACTTCCCCAGGATCAGCAGCTGCACTTCGGTCGCACCTTCGTAGATGCGCAAGGCGCGAATGTCACGGTATAAGCTCTCGATCTTGCTGCCCACGCGCACGCCCATGCCGCCGTGCATTTGCAGCGCCATATCGATTACACGTTGCGCGTTTTCGGTGGCCACCATTTTGGCCATGGCGGCCGCTGCGGTGTAGTCTCGCGCCTGCTGCGCGCCTTCGGTGCCGACACAGTCGCGCAGCCAGGCGGCGCGGTAGGTGAGCATGGCGCCAGCGTCAACCAGTGCCACCATCTCGCCGAGCTTAGCTTGGGTGAGCTGGAAGTCGGCCAGGCGCTGGCCAAACATCGGGCGCGCCTGCGCGTAGTCCACCGCCAGTGCCAGTGCGCGGCGCGCCATTCCCAGGGCCGCCGCCGCCACCGAGGCGCGAAAGATGTCCAGCGTACGCATGGCCAGCTTGAAGCCACCGTGCAATTCGCCCAACTGGGCGTCGGCCGGAAGTTGGCACTGGTCAAAGTGCAGCGTGGCCAGCGGATGCGGCGCCATGACAGCGATGTGCTCAGACGCGTCCAGCCCGGGCGTGGCTGCATCGACTATGAAGGCGGTGATGCCGCGCGTGCCCGCTTGGGCGTCGGTTTTAGCAAAAACGCAGTAGTAGTCCGCCATACCGCCATTGCTGATCCAGGTCTTGCTGCCGTGCAGGGTGACTGTGCCGCTGGGGCCCAAGGTGGCGCTGGTGGACATGGCCCCAGCGTCCGAGCCGGCCTGCTCCTCGCTCAGCGCGAAGGCGGCGATCAGCTCGCCCCCTGCCACTGCCGGGAGATAGCGGCTTTTTTGCGCCGCCGTACCGGCTAGGGTGATGGCGCCGCTGCCCAGACCTTGCATGGCAAACGCAAAGTCGGCCAGAGGTGAATAAAAGGCCAGTGTCTCGCGCAGGATCACTAGCGTGCGTGAATCCAGCTGCGCCCGTGCACCACCAAACGCGGCGGGCACACAATGCCGCAGCCAACCGGCCTGGCCCAGGCGGCGCACCCATTCCCGGCAGGCCTGGCGGTCGTCTTGCTCGTCAACCTGTTGCTTCGCCGCCCAGACTGACAGATCAGCAGCGAGTTGCTGGTGAGCCGCATCAAAAAACGGCAACTGCAGATGCGCGGTGGGGGCGAGCGTGGCCATGTGTCAGTTTCCCTCGAACACCGGTTTTTGCTTAGCGGCAAACGCCTCGTAGGCACGCCTGAAATCGCCGGTTTGCATGCAAATCGCCTGCGCCTGCGCTTCGGCCTCGACCGCTTGCTCGATGGTCATAGCCCACTCTTGTTGCAGCATGGTTTTGGTCATTCCTTGGGCAAAGGTGGGGCCCTGCGCCAGCGTGGCAGCCAGCACGTGGGCCTGCTCCAGCAAATTTGTGCTGTCGTGCAACGCGTTGAAAAACCCCCAGGTCAGACCCTCGGCGCCGCCCATGGCGCGCCCGGTAAACAGCAGCTCGGAGGCACGGCCCTGTCCGATCACGCGCGGCAGCAACGCGCAGGCGCCCATGTCTGCCCCGGCCAGCCCGACCCGGGTAAACAAAAACGCAGTCTTGCTGGCGGGCGTGCCCAGGCGCAGGTCGCAGGCCAGCGCCATCATGGCCCCGGCCCCGGCGCAAATGCCGTCGATGGCACCGATGATGGGCTGGGGGCAGTTGCGCATGGTTTTGACTAGGTCGCCCGTCATCCGGGTAAATTCCAGCATCTCGGGCATGCTCATGCGCGTGAGTGGGCCGATGATCTCAAGCACATCACCACCGGAACAAAAGTTTCCCCCCGCGCCGTTGAGCACCAGCACCTTGACATCGGTGGAGTATTTCAGAGCCTCAAACAGATTGCGCAGTTCGCAATACGAGTCAAAGGTCAGCGGGTTTTTACGCTCAGGCCGGTTCAGCGTGATGGTGCCCACCCCTTCGTGGTAACCCCAGGCAAAACTCCGGGCCTCGTAGGTCTGGGTTGCGGTGAACTGGCTGCGCATGGGGTTGCCGGCGCCGATAAAGTGTTTCATGGTGTGTCGGTGGATGGGGTTTGGGTCCTGTGGCTGTGTTCTTTGACCTTGCCCAGCAGGCGGTACAAAGTGCTGACTTCTTTTTCGCTCAAGGACCCGAATGCCTTCACGATCCAGTCTTCGTGGGCGCGGGCCATCGCGCCAAACTGCTTGCGCCCCTTGGCGGTGAGTTGGATGCGAAAGGCCCGCCGGTCGTCAGGTACGGCCACGCGCTGCACCAAGCCCTCAGTTACCAGCTGGTCGGTAATACCAGTGACGTTGCCACCAGTCACCATCATGCGGCGCGATAGGTCTTTCATTTTCATGCCCTCGGGCACGCGCTCAAGCTGGGCCAGCAAATCAAAGCGCGGCAAGGTCGTGGCAAAGCTTTCACGCAGGCCCGAGCGCACCTGGGTTTCAACGAGCTGGGTGCAGGTCAGCATGCGCAACCACAGGCGCAGGGCTTGTGGATGCTCCGCCATTGTGGTGCCGTGCAAGCGCGCTTCTTTGTCCATGGCGTGTGGGCTTTCGGGGTAATCAATCCAAATCAAAAGTCACGTTCCACACAATGCCGTGGCGGCAATCATGTAGTTCATATAGAAATAGTTTAGGCATAAACTACTCTTTGTCAATCGGTGCTTTCCTGATCCTGTGTGGCGTTGACACAGCTGATCCGCCTTGCTAGAGTGCTTTAGATTTAAAGTAATCGGGCGCTGCGATGGCCCTTGGAGTGTGTATGAATATTGTGTGCATTGGTGGCGGCCCGGCGGGCCTGTATTTCGGTCTCTTGATGAAACTGAAAAACCCGGCCCACCAGATCACCGTGGTCGAGCAAAACAAGCCCTATGACACTTTTGGCTGGGGCGTGGTGTTCTCAGACGCCACTATGGACACGATGCGTATCTGGGACCCAGAGACAGCCGCCGAGATAGCGCAGGCGTTTAACCACTGGGACGATATTGCCTTGGAGTTCAAGGGCGAGGTTTTGCGCAGTGGCGGCCACGGTTTTGTAGGCATCGGGCGCAAAAAGTTGCTCAACATCTTGCAGCGCCGCTGCGAAGCACTGCATGTGAAGCTGGTGTTCGAGACGCATGCCCGCACGGACACTGACTACGCCGATGCCGACTTGGTGGTGGCCAGTGACGGCATCAACTCAGGGATCCGTGCGCGCTATGAAGAGGTGTTTCAGCCTGAGATCGTGGTGCGCCCCAATCGCTACATCTGGCTGGGTACGCATAAGCGCTACGACGCCTTCACTTTTTTGTTTGAGCAAACAGAACATGGCTGGTTCCAGGCCCACATCTACCAATTTGACGCCGACACCAGCACCGTGATTGTCGAGTGCCCCGAGGATGTTTGGCTTGCGCATGGTCTGGATCAGGCCGACGCAGCGCAGTCGATTGCCTTTTGTGAGCAACTCTTTGCTGCGAACCTGCAAGGCGCCGCGCTAATGACCAACGCGCGCCATTTGCGGGGTTCGGCCTGGCTCAATTTTCAGCAGGTCAAGTGCCGCAATTGGTCGCACTTTAACGGCCATAGCCATGTGGTGCTGATGGGTGACGCGGTGCACACGGCGCATTTCGCCATTGGCTCGGGCACCAAACTGGCGATTGAAGACGCCATTGAACTCACGCGCCAATTTGGCGTTCTGGGCGACTCGCCGGCAGACATACCGGCGGTGCTGGAAAGCTACCAGGGGCTGCGCATGGTGGACGTGTTGCGCCTGCAAAACGCAGCCTGGAACGCCATGGTCTGGTTTGAAGTGTGCGGTCAGCGCTACTGCGATCAGTTGCCGGGGCCGCAGTTCATGTATTCCATGCTCACCCGCAGCCAGCGCATTAGCCACGAGAACCTGCGCTTGCGCGACGCCCGGTGGTTGGGCGACTTTGAGCGCTGGTTTGCGCAGAGTGCCGGGGTGGTCACAACGCCTGGGCGCGCGCCGCCACCACCGATGTTCACGCCCTACACCGTTCGCGGCCTGACGCTAAAGAATCGCGTGGTCGTATCGCCCATGGCGCAGTATTCGGCGGTGGATGGCGTAGCCGGCGACTATCACCTGGTGCACTTGGGTGCACGCGCCATGGGGGGCGCGGCCCTGGTGTTTGCCGAAATGACCTGTGTGAGCGCCGATGCGCGCATCACCCCTGGCTGCCCAGGCCTGTACGCGCCCGAACACACTGCGGCCTGGGCGCGCATCGTGGACTGGGTGCACCAACACAGCGACGCCAAGTTCGCTATGCAACTGGGCCATGCCGGAGCCAAAGGCTCCACCCGACTGGCCTGGCATGGCATTGACCAAGCCTTGGAGGCAGGCAACTGGCCGTTGATCTCGGCCTCGCCACAGCAATACCTGAGCGGCCTGGGCCAAACTGCACGCGCCATGACGCGTACCGACATGGACCGTGTGACGGCAGACTTTGTCGCCAGCACCCGAGAGGCAGCGGCTATTGGCGTGGACTGGCTGGAGTTGCACTGCGCCCATGGCTACTTGTTGTCGAGTTTTATTTCGCCCCTGACCAACCGGCGTGACGACGCGTATGGTGGCAGCCTGGAAAACCGCCTGCGCTATCCGCTAGAAGTGTTTGCCGCAGTGCGCGCTGCCTGGCCGCATGAGCGGCCCATGTCGGTGCGCATTTCGGCAACTGACTGGGTCGACGGCGGTACCACGCCCGATGATGCGGTCCGGATTGCACGCGCCTTCAAGGCAGCGGGGGTCGACTTGATTGATTGTTCTTCGGGCCAGGTTAGCAAGCAAGAGAAACCGGTGTATGGCCGCATGTTCCAAACCCCGTTTGCCGACCGCATCCGCCAGGAGGCGGCTATTGCCACCATGGCCGTGGGCGCGATCAGCGAGGCTGACCATGTCAACAGCATCATCGCGGCGGGCCGTGCCGATTTGTGTGCGGTGGCGCGACCGCATCTGGCCAACCCAGCCTGGACACTGACCGAGGCGGCCAAGATCGGCTACCAGGTGCAGCCCTGGCCAGTGCAATATGCCTCGGCTAAAGGTCAGATGGAAGCCAATTTTCAGCGCGAACGCAGCCAGGCAGCTTTAGCCAACCAGATACGCAACCCAAGCTGAGCCGCCTGGGTTGGGCGCCGACTTAGAGCTGCTGGACCAGCGCCACAAACTCTGCCACCGGGATTTCTTGCGCTCGGCGTTGCAGGTCAAAACTACCACCAAAGTTACGCGCTTCCAGCCATCGCCCCAGGGTGTGGCGAATGAGTTTGCGCCGCTGGCTGAAGGCCACTTGTACCAGCTCGCTAAACAGCGCCACATCGATCACTGGTGGCGCTTCTAGCGGCACCATTCGCACCACGGCACTGTCCACACGCGGGGGCGGATCAAAGCTCTGCGGGGGCACAAACAAAACGTCTTCCATGGCGTAGCGCCATTGCAGCATCACGCTCAGGCGGCTGAAGTCGGACGTATCGGGTGCGGCCACCATGCGGTCAATTACTTCCTTTTGGAGCATGAAATGCTGGTCTTGCACCAGCCTCACAGATTTCAGCAGATGGAAAAGAATAGGGGTGGAAATGTTGTAGGGCAAGTTGCCGACGATCCGCATTTTTTGCGCAGTGTCTGCCGCATCACCCGGCCAGGGTTGGGATGCCAACTGGCCAAAGTCCACCCGCAGCACATCAGACTCGATCACCCGCAACTGGGGGTGCGCGCGCAGGCGCTGTGCGAGGTCGCGGTCGAGCTCGATCACCGTCAAGGCGCCCAGGCGTTCTGTCAGGGGTTGGGTCAGCGCGGCCAGGCCGGGGCCAATTTCCACTACGTGCTGGCCCGGCACTGGTGCAATCGCGTCCACGATGGCATCGATGATGCCGCCATCCGACAAAAAGTGTTGTCCAAACCGCTTGCGCGCAATGTGTTGCATGAAATTCCAGATACGGTAATGCGGTCGCGCTGGGCGCCAGGCCCGCCGCCTAGATTAGCGCGGTTCGCGGATTTCGACAAATGCGCGCGCCCGCAGGTCGCGCTCCCAGGCCGCATAGGCTTCTTCGGTGCGTTTGGCTCGCAGCTCATTGCGCAGGCCTTCGCGCACCTGTGCCGGGGTCAGATCGACACGTCGGCGCTCGAGCACTTGCATCAGGTGCACGCCAAAACGTGACACCGTGGGTGGGCTGATTTCACCGGGCTTGAGGCGATCGAGCACCTGCTCAAACTCTGGCACGTACATGCCCGGCATGGCCCAGCCCAAATCGCCGCCTTGGGCGGCGCTGCCGTCTTGCGAGATATCGCGCGCAACCGCCTCAAAAGCGCTCCGTCCGCCCACGATCTTGTCCCGCTCGGCCGCCAGACGTGCCAGGGCCTGGGCTTGGCTGAGTTGCGCACCGGGGCGCAACAAAATATGGCGGGCCCGCGTTTGCGTGACGCTTTGCACCAGTTCTGGTGCGCGGCGATCGACCACCTTGAGCAGGTGAAACCCGGCGTCAGAGCGCACCCAGTCGGACACTCCACCCACGGCCAAGGTCTGGGTGGCGGCGACAAAGCTTGGCGGGTAGCGGTCGGCGCGGCGCAAACCCAGTTGGCCGCCGTTTTTGCGGTCTGCCGCCGAGAGCTGTTGCACCAGCGCTTCAAAGGCCTCTCCGCTACGCACCCGCGCCGCCACCTGTTGTGCGGCGGCTTGTGCCTGGGCCACCTGGGCGGGCGTGGGGTTCTCGGGTACGGCAATGAGAATCTGTGCCAAGTTGATTTCTTGGGCCAAGGGGTCGTCGATGGCCGCTTGGCGCGCCAGCCAGGCATTGTTGACCTCCACGTCCGTGATGCGCACGCGCGAGTCGACTTCGCGCTCGTGCAAGCGGCTGAGCAAAATTTGGTCGCGCAGCTGGCCGCGCAAGGTGCTTGGTGGGATGCCGCGTTTTTCTAATGCCTGGCGAAATTGGGCTACATCCATTTGGTTTTGGTTTGCCAAATTGACTTCGGCTTGGTCGATGGCTGCCGCATCGGCACGCACGCCTGTATCGCGCGCCAGTTGCAGTTGCACACGTTCGTTGACCATGCGCTCAAGCACGCCAGCGCGCAGTTCGGACGCTGGCGCCAGAGGTGCACCTTGTTGGGTGCGTTGCTCCACCAGTTGTTTGATCTGCAGATCGAGTTCGGCGTTGGTAATGGGCTCCGAATTCACCAAGGCCACAATGAAGTCTCCCGATGCTTCGGTTTGCGCCACCGCGCCGGTGGCGGCCCCTAACGACAGGGCGAAAAGGGCAAGGGCCCCAAAAAACAGGTTCATGGTGCTTAATCGTAATTGCTGAATCGACTGGCCGAGCTGCCGTTGTCGCGCAGGTTTTGGTAGCGGGAAATATTGGAAGTCAGGGTCTGTTGGGGGCTCAGACCAAGGCGGGTAAACCCGACAAACTCCAGCTGAAACATCAAACGTGCGGTCGCGCTGTCGGTGCTGGTCTGAACCCGCTCCAACACCACACGGGAAATCCAGCAGCCCGCATCGTACTCGAGCCCTAATACGGTGTTGACCAGTCGCCCTTCGTTTAGGCTGTAGTTCAGTCGACCGATGCCGTAGTAGCGGCCCTCGCCTTGGCCGCGTCCGGCGCCCAGGTCGCTGCCCCGGTCACCCCAAAAATCATTCAAGGGCCACTGCCAGCTGGTGTCGATCTGCTCGCTTTGCTCCCGTTGAAACCGGTACGCGAGGTTGAGCACGCGGTAGTTTCCTGGGTTGTAGCGCGCGCCGATGACGGCGCGCTCGGATAGGTTGGCTTTGCTGTTGTATTGCACTGTCGAGTCCAGCACCCAATGGCTGTCGATATTCAATGCCGCACCCAGCAAAATGTCACTCAAACCGGCTGCCGCACCGGTGACCTGCTGCTCTTGGATGCGCAAACGCTGTGCGACGCCAAAGCTTGCCAATTGCGCACCACTGGCGCCATCCAAATACCGCGTCGTCAGGCCCAGCGTGAGCAGGTTGTTGTCGGAAATTTTGTCGTGCCCCACGTAGGCGTTTTCGGTATAAATGGTTGCAAAGTTGAAGTCGTTGGCGCCGGTGTCGTAATTGGGCAGCCCAGACTGGTCCACAAAAGGCGAGTAGACATAAAAGACCCGCGGCTCCAGGGTCTGTAGCACCGACTGCCCCAAGACCTGTGTTTGGCGCTCAAACACCAAGCCGGTGTCCAAACTGAAGGTGGGCACCGTGCTGGCGGCGCTTTGGGTGCCTTTGTAAATGGCGTCAAACGCGTAACTGGTGGTGTGCAATTGCAGCTTGGGCGTAAGAAACCCGGCAGGTCCGATCACGGGGTAGCTGGCCTGGGCCCAGGCAAAGCTGCGCTGCGCATTGGGTTGTCGTGTCAGTGCCCGGTCGGACTCAAACTGCGTAAAGTCGCCGTCCAACGACCAGTCCAAACCATGGACATTGCTTTGGGCATAGCGGGCGCCCCACTGGGGCACGCGATCGTAGGGTGGGGTGATGGGCGCGGTCACGTCTTGCAGGGTTTGCCATTTCAGCACTTTGACGGCCGACGAAAAATCGCCCCGCCCCCAGGTGGCACTCAGGTCGGCGGGCAGCAGTCTTTGTGTGCCACCGGCCAGCGTGCTCGATGCCACCACCGGGCTGCCGGTGGTGAAATCGCGCCAGTAGTTGTTGTCGCTAACCCGGTTGATATTGGCCACCACGCCCATAGCCCCGATGGGCGAGTCCACGCTGCCGTTGTGGGTGAGGGAGGTGCCCCAGCGGTCGCTGCCCCGCAACAAATCCTGTGGCATGTAGCTCAAGCGCGCCGAGCCCGCGTAGCGTGGCTCGAGGTAGCGAAACTCGGTTCCTATGTTGACGCCGCGCGCGGTCATGAACGTGGGCGTCACGGTGGCGTCGCGGTTGGGTGCAATGTCGATGTAGTAGGGGGTGGTCAGCTCCAGCCCGTTGCCGTTGTCCAGGCCAATGGTCGGCGGTAGCAGGCCAGATTTTCGCTTTTCCGACAGCGGAAAGCTGATCGGAAGCACATGCATGATGGGAAAGCCCTTGAAGCTGAGGTAGGCGCTTTGTGCTTGACCAATGTCCTCATCGTTGTCTAGATCGATCTGCGCGGCGTTCAACACCCAGTCGGGTACCCAATCGGGGCCGGGCTTGCGCCTGCAGGTGGTGTAGCTGGCTTGGTGAACCGTCAAATGGGTGTTGTCCAGGAAGTCGGCGCGCTGCGCCTGTCCATGCGAGCCGTTTTGTATGAACGTGTAGCGCGGCTCGGTAAAAAAGCCCTCAAAAGCGTCGACCTTGAGCTCCATGTAGGGGCCTTCATAGGTGTTGCCGTTGCGTTTGATATGTACGTTGCCCGTGGCGCGCGCCTGGTCGCTTGCCTGGTCGTATTCCAGCCGGTCAGCGCGAATCACCGTGCCAGCCTTGCGCAGCACGGCGTCGCCTTCGGCAACAGACTCCAAATCCGCCTGGCTCTGCAGGCGGTCAGCTTGCAAAAAAATCGGTGCTTTACGCGCCTGCTCCGGGTTGATGCGCTCGTTTGGGCGCGCACTGGATTGAAGTACCGAGCTTGGCTGCTCGGCTTCCTGCGCCTGTGCTGCGGCACCCAGGCCCAACACCACGATTCCGACCAGCCCATAGCCCGCGCCCCTGGCCTGTAGCGTGCGGCGCGACCGAACGACGCCGTTCTCGAAATAGGGCATGGATGTAAAGGGCTCAGACACAAAAAGATAGACAATGGATTATCCATGAGCCCCCATTCCCTCATTTCCCCCATTTCCCCTGCTCCGGCGCCTGTGTCCTGGGCTGAGCCGCAGCGCCAAGCGCACTTCAATGCGTGGTTGGCCAGCCTGCAGCCCCGCTTTTTCCTCAATACGACCAGCCTGCGCCCGGCCTCGGCCGACGCCAGCTTCCGCCGCTATTTACGCATTGATACCCTGGGCGGCAGTTACGGTGAGAGCCTGGTCATCATGGACGCCCCGCCTGACAAGGAAAACTGCGCACCCTTTGTGCAGGTCGCGCAGCTGCTGCACAGCGCCCAATTGCTTGCGCCGCAAGTACTCGATTGGCAGGAAGCCCATGGTTTCATGTTGCTCACCGATTTGGGCGCGCGAACCATGATGCAGGTCATTGATCCTGCCGCTCCACCGCCGCTGGACTTGTATTTGCAGGCGGTCGACATTCTCATTACATGGCAAAAAGCCTCATGTCCTGGTGTTCTGCCGCCCTACGACCGTGCACTTCTGCGCCGGGAGGTGGAGCTGTTTCCGCAGTGGTACATCGCGCAGCATCGCCAGGTGATGCTGGACGCAGCGCAACGCAAGGTGCTTGACGCGGCTTTTGAGACCATCATTGTCGAGAACCTGGCCTGGCCCAGCGTCTACGTGCACCGGGATTTCATGCCCAGGAATTTAATGGCCCCCACGCTTGCCACTGCGTGTGCTGCGCTGCCCCCCGAGGGGGCGCACGCCAGCTTGGGGCGGCCCGGCGCTGGCGAGATGGCCCCCACGCTTGTCGCTGCGTGTGCTGCGCTGCCTCCCGAGGGGGCGCACGCCAGCTTGGGGCGGCCCGGCGCTGGCGAGGTGGCCCGCACGCTTGTCGCTGCGCGTACTGCGCTGCCCCCCGAGGGGGCTGATTTGCCTTGGGGCGGCCCGGCGGCAAATCGAGTGGCCCGCCACAGCGGCAGCGCCCTGGGTGTGCTCGATTTCCAGGACGCGGTTTACGGCCCTATTACCTATGACATTGCCAGCCTGATGCGCGATGCGTTTTTGAGCTGGGATGAGGACTTTTGCCTCGACGTGACGGTGCGTTACTGGCAAAAGGCGCGCCATGCGGGTTTGCCGGTGGGCGATGACTTTGGCGTCTTTTACCGCGCGGTGGAATGGATGGGCTTGCAGCGCCACCTCAAGGTGGCGGGCATTTTTGCCCGCCTGACCTTGCGCGACGGCAAGCCCCAATACCTGGCCGACACGCCGCGCTTTATTACCTACATCCGCGCCACCTGCGCCCGCTACCGCGAACTCAAACCCCTGCTGCGCCTGATTGACAAGATCGAGGGCATCGAAGAGCCCAATGTCTTTGGCTTTGGCCGCAGCCCCGGTGCCGCTTGAACATGCCGCGCTTTTTTTGCCCGGCACCGCTGCACACGGGTGAGTTGCTCGAGCTGCCCGCCGGAGCGGCGCGCCATGTGCAGGTGCTGCGCCTGCAGCCCGGTGACGGCATCACCCTGTTTAACTACGGCCCGGGTTGGGAAATGGGCAACAGCGCCAGCAGCCCGGGCGGCGAGTTTGCCGCCACGGTGACACAGATGGGGCGCAGCTATGTGCAGGTGCAAGTGGGCGCCCACGAGGCGGTGGAGCGTGAACCCGCGCGCGCGGTGCACCTGGCGCTGGCCATGCCGGCTAACGACCGGATGGACTGGCTGGTTGAAAAGGCCACCGAACTCGGCGTTGCAAGCGTCCAGCCGCTGATGAGCGAGCGCAGCGTGCTGCGCCTCTCGGGCGAGCGCGCCGACAAGAAAACCGCCCATTGGCAAAGCGTGGCGGTATCGGCCTGCGAGCAGTGTGGCGGTAACCGCGTGCCTGTGGTGCATCCGGTGGCGACGCTGGCGCACTGGCTGCGGGCTTTGCCAGACGGTGGCACCGACGGCGATGGCAAGAACCCGCCTGCGCGGCTGCTGCTGTCGCTGCGCGACGGCTCACGCCCCTTGCGCGAGCGGCTCAGGGCCGAGGCTGTGCACGCGGTGGTCTTTTTGTCCGGCCCCGAGGGCGGCTTGAGCTCAGCAGAAGAAGACGCGGCGCTGGCCTGCGGTTTTGCCGCCGTGTCCTTGGGTGCGCGGGTGCTGCGCGCTGAAACTGCGGCGCTTACCGCGCTGGCACTGCTGGTTTAGCTTTCAAGACAACTCTTTCGCTTTACCCCCCTATCCCCCCGACCCCCTTTCCACCCCCAACGGGGCGGAAAGGGGGAGCGAAGTCAACATTTGGTTTCGTCGCTTCGGCTAGGGCATCACCGGCCACGGTCGCCGCGTGCACACGTCGCTGGCGCTACGTCTGTAGAAGGCTAGCCGGCGCAACAAAATCAAATGTGGCTGTTGGCCCCCCTCTCTCGCCCGCTGGGCGAGAGAGGGGTTGGGGGAGAGAGTGGGCAAACTATTGCATCGCCAACGCGGTTTTCCTGCTCAGCCCCCAAACCGCGGCGCCAGCCACTGTTGCAAAGCCGCAAACACCGGCGCAGCGTCTTGTTCGTTGAATATCTCGTGGTACAGATCCTCAAAGCACTGGCTTGTGACCACATCCGCCGGGGCCTGTTTGGCGAAGGCGCGACTGCCCTGCGGATTGACCAGCCGGTCTTGCCCGGCGTAGAGCAACAACGTGGGCACCGTCCACTGGGCAGCCAGCGCCCGGGTTTGCGCACCTGCCTGGGCGATAAACAGGGCCAGCCGGGCACTAATGCGGTCGTGCACCAGGGGGTCGGCTCGGTAGGCGGCGACCACGGCCGGGTCGTGGGACAGGTAGTTGGCGTCCAGTCCATTGCCCACCCGCAAATTGGGCGCGATCTTGGGCAGGATTGCCAACAGCAATTTCTGGAAAGCGTTCAGGCCTGGGTCCAGCGCCGGGCTGGACAAGACCAGCGCGTCCACCGGGCGCAGTTTGAGCGACACAAAGCGCGCCGCAATCAAGCCGCCCAGGCTATGGCCCAGCAACACCAACCGCACGCCCGGCGCCAGGAGCGCGCGGCTGCGGTCCATTACCAAGGCCAGGTCGTCGAGCAGACGGTTGTCGTCGGCCAGGCTGCCGGGCTCGCCGCTGGATCGGCCGTGGCCGCCCAAATCAAAGGCGCGCACCGCAAAGCCCCAGCTATTGAGCTGCTGCGCCACGGCCTCGTAGCGCCCGCTGTGCTCGCCCAGGCCGTGGACGATGAGCACCAGCGCGCGCGGCGTGGCGCCCTCGGGCAGGGGCCAGTCGCGCAGCGCCAGCGTGGCGCCGTGGGGGGTGGTGATTTCGGACAGGTGCGCGGTGGTCATGGCGAAGCTTTCAAGGAGTGCGTGGCAGAGTTTTCAGGGAAAGCTGGCGATCACCTGGGCCACGGCGGCGGTGAGCTTTTTGGCATAGGGCACGTGCAAAAACTCATTGGGCCCGTGGGCGTTGCTCTTGGGGCCGAGCACACCGCAGACCATCATCTGCGCTTTGGGAAAGCCAATGCTGAGCATGTTCATGAGCGGAATGGTGCCGCCTTGGCCGATGTAGCCGCAAGGCGCGCCAAAGTGAGCCTGGGACGCGGCGTGGAGCGCCCGCTCAAACCAGGGCGCGGTGCTGGGTGCGTTCCAGCCGGTGGCGCCTCCGCCGCCCTCGAAGGTGACCCGGGCCTGGTAGGGCGCGTTGTCTTCGAGCAGGGCTTTGAGTTCTTGCACGGCGCTGGCCGCCTCCACCAGTGGGGGCAGGCGCAGCGAGAGCTTGAAGGCGGTGTAGGGGCGCAGCACATTGCCGGCGTTTTTCATTTCCGGAAAACCGTCGGCCCCGGTGACGCTGAGCGTGGGCAGCCAGGTACGGTTGAGCAAGGCTTGCAGCGGGTCGGTGGTGGTAGGAAGCGCAAACTGGCTGGCGCCGCCGCAGTCGTAGTGCGCCCAGGGAAAGCGCTTGTAGAGTTCGTCACCCAAGATGTCGGCGGTGGCCTGGGCCTGGGCCATGCGCTCGGGTGGCACCGGACAATAAAAGCTCTCGGGCAGCAAGCGGCCCGTGGCGCTGTCCTCCAGGCGGTCAAGCAAGTGGCGCAGGATGCGAAAGCTTGACGGCACCACGCCGCTGGCGTCGCCTGAGTGCACGCCCTCGGTCAGTATTTCCACCTTGAGCACGCCGCTGGCCATGCCGCGCAGGCTGTTGGTCAGCCACAGCTGGTCGTAGTTTCCCGCGCCCGAGTCCAGACACACCACCAGGCCCACATCGCCCAGGCGCGTGCGCAGGGCGTCTACGTAGGGCAACAGGTCGTAAGAGCCGCTTTCTTCGCAGGTCTCGATCAAGCCGATGATGCGCGGGTGCGCCACCTTTTGGGTTTTGAGCGCTTGAATCGCGGCAATGGCGGCATAGGCGGCGTAACCGTCGTCGGCGCCGCCGCGCCCATACAACTTGCCGTCCTGGTAGCTGGGCGTCCACGGCCCCAGATCGTTGCGCCAGCCGGAAAACTCGGGCTGCTTGTCCAGGTGGCCGTACATCAGCACGGTTTGCGTGCTCACCCCGTCTTGGGCGCTGCGGGTGGCCGCCACTTCAAACAGGAGCACCGGCGTGCGGCCGGGCAGGCGCACCACTTCGAGCGTGAGGCCAGCCACTTTTTGCGCCTCGATCCACTGCGCGGTGTTGCGCACCACGGTTTCCAGGTAGCCGTGGGCGGCCCAGTCGGCGTCAAAGGCGGGCGACTTGGCGGGAATGGCGATGTACTCGCTCAAACGGGCCACGATGTCGCGGTCCCAGGCCTCGCTGACTTGGTCCAGGGCTTGGGTGGGGTTTAAAACGGCGTCGGGCAGGCGGGCGTTCATGGGGGAAATCTCCGTGCGGGGCGACGCAGGTGGCGTCGGTTGAATCAGGAAAACGCGTCCATGATGCCACGCTTACCGCTATCCTCCTACGCATTCGCAACGCCCCTGGGTATTCCTATGCACGCCACCGCCCACCCTGCGCTTGACCCGCAAACGCTACAAGTCCTGGCCTTCGACATCTTCGGCACCATCGTCGATTGGCACGGCAGCATCGCGCTGGAAATGCAGCAGCGCTACCCGCAGGTGGACGGCGACGCGTTTGCGCTGGCCTGGCGCGCGGGCTACGCACCGGCCATGGCGCGGGTGATGGCGGGCGAACTGCCTTGGACGCTGATTGACGACTTGCACCGCCAAATCCTAGACGGCATCCTTCCTAGGTTTGGCTTGGGGCACCTGGGTGAGGCTGAGCGAGTGCAGCTCAACTTGGTCTGGCACCGGCTAGCCGCCTGGCCCGACGTGGTGGCAGGCCTTGCGCGCCTAAAAAGCAAATACATTTTGTGCACCCTGTCCAACGGCAACCTGAATTTGCTCACCCGCCTGTCCAAACAGGCGGCGCTCCCCTGGGATTGCATTTTGAGCGCCGAGACCTTCCACGCCTACAAGCCCGACCCGCGCACCTATGGCGGCGTGGCGCGGGTTTTTGACGTAGCACCCGCGAAAGTGATGCTGGTGGCCACGCACCATGATGACCTTGCCGCCGCCCGAGCCTGCGGCCTGCGCACCGCGTACATTGAGCGGCCGCTTGAACTAGGCGCCAAGCACCCCAAGGACGGGCGACCGCAAGCCGGCAACGACCTGCACGCGTGCGACCTGCTGGCCTTGGCGGATTTGTTGGGCTGTTAGGTGGAGAAGGTGCGGGCCGGTGCTGCGCCGGCGTCCCCGAACTTTATCGCGCCAGCTTGTAGACCGAAGTGCCCGCACGCCAATTGGGCAGAAAGCGCACGGTCTGCCCGTCGGATAAGCCAAAGCTGTCTACCACCCGCAAGCCCGCACGCTGCGCCAGCGCACCCAGGTCGGCATGGGTGCCGACGCGGATATTGGGCGTGTCGTACCACTGGTAGGGCAGGCGCTTGGTCACCGGCATGCGCCCGCGCAACACGCTCAGGCGGTTGGGCCAATGGGCAAAGTTGGGGAATGCGACGATGCCGATGCGCCCCACGCGCGCAGTCTCACGCAGCATCACCTCGGCGTTGCGCAGGTGTTGCAGCGTGTCGATTTGCAGCACCACGTCAAACGAGGCGTCGCCAAAGAGGGCCAGGCCTTCGTCAAGGTTGAGCTGGATGACGTTGATGCCGCGCTTGACGCAGGCCATCACATTGGCGTCGTCAATCTCAACGCCGTAGCCGGTGCAGCCGCGCGTGGCCTGCAGGTGCGCCAGCATGGCGCCATCCCCACAGCCAAGATCAAGCACGCGCGCACCTTGCGGCACCAGTTGGGCCAAGGCGTTTTGGATGCTTTGGTCGCTCATACACCCACCTCCTGCGCCACGTTGTCGAAATACGCCCGCACCACGCCGTGGTAGCGCGCGTCGTCGAGCAAAAACGCGTCGTGGCCGTGCGGCGCGTCGATTTCGGCGTAGCTCACGTCGCGCTGGTTGTCTAAGAGCGCCTTGACGATTTCGCGGCTGCGCGCGGGGGCAAAGCGCCAGTCTGTGGCAAAGCTCACCAGTAAGAATTTGGCCTTTGCCCCTGCCAGTGCCTTGGTGAGGTTGCCGCCGTGATCGCGCGCCGGATCGAAATAGTCCAGCGCACGGGTGATCAGCAAATAGGTGTTGGCGTCAAAGTAATCGGCAAATTTGTCGCCCTGGTAGCGCAAATAACTTTCGATTTGAAACTCCACGTCTTGCGTGCTGTAAAGGTAGTTCCCCTCGTTGGCGCCAGATACCGCGCTACGCAGTTGCCGCCCAAACTTTTCGTTCATCACGTCGTCGCTCAGGTAAGTGATGTGGCCGATCATGCGGGCGATGCGCAGGCCGCGTTTGGGCACCACGCCGTGGCGGTAAAAGTGGCCGCCGTGAAAGTCGGGGTCGGTGACGATGGCGCGGCGCGCCACTTCGTTGAAGGCTATGTTTTCCGCCGTCAGGTTCGGCGCGCTGGCAATCACCACGGCGTGGCGCACACGCTTGGGGTATTGCAGCGTCCAGCCTAGCGCCTGCATGCCGCCCAGGCTGCCGCCCATCACGGCGGCCAGCGTCTGGATGCCCAGGCGGTCAAGCAATAAGGCTTGCGCGTTCACCCAGTCTTCGACCGTGACCACCGGAAAGTCCGCACCATAGACTTCGCCTTCGGCGCTGTCTGGGTTGACGTGCATCGGGCCGGTGGAGCCAAAGCACGAGCCCAGGTTGTTGACACCGATGACGAAAAAGCGGTTGGTGTCCAGCGGCTTGCCGGGCCCGATCATGCTGTGCCACCAACCCTCGGACTTGGGCCGCCCCTCGTAAACACCGGCCACATGGTGCGAGGCGTTCAGGGCGTGGCACACCAGCACCGCATTGGACCGGTCGCCGTTGAGCTGGCCATAGGTCTCAAAGCTTAGGTCATAGGCGCGGATGGACGCGCTGCTGGTCAAGGCCAGTGGCGCGTCAAAGTGCATCGATTGGGGTGTGGCGATCAGCATAAAAAACCCGGCAACGCCAAACGCGGGGCCGGGTCAGAAAAATGATCGCGGGGTCCGGGTTTAGCTGTATTTATTAAGCGCCCGCAAGCTCGAGCAAATTGGCGCTGTGTTCAAAGTATAGCAACGCGACGATTTGTGCTGGCCGCCCGCTTGTCGGGTTTGCTTCGCAAGGTCTTCAACCCGTTACCAAAGCCACCACACCCAGGGTTGCAAACACCAGGGCCGAGACGATGTGCACCACCCGCATGGGCACCAGGCGGGTCATGCGCTCGCCAAGCCAAACTACGGGCGCGTTAGCCAGCATCATGCCCAATGTCGTGCCCGCCACTACGGAAAAATAGGCTTGGTACTGTGCGGCCAGCATGACGGTGGCGATTTGTGTCTTATCGCCCATCTCCGCCAGAAAAAACGCCACCACCGTGGTGCCAAACACCCCCCAGCGCGGCGCCTCGTCGGCATCTTCATCATCGATGGTGTCGGGAATCAGCATCCACACCGCCATGCCGATGAAGGAGGCGGCCAGTATCCAGCGCAAAATCTGCGGTCCAAGAAAGGTCGTTACCCAAGCGCCCACCGCCCCGGCCAGGCCATGGTTGGCCAGCGTGGCGACCAAAATCCCTAAAACGATGGGCCAGGGTTTGCGAAAGCGCAGCGCCAAAACCAATGCCAAGAGCTGTGTTTTGTCGCCCATTTCGGCCAGTGCGACGATGCCGGTAGAGACCAAGAATGCTTCCATGGCCCCGATCGTAGCGGCTCGGGCGCATTGCCTTGGAAAACTGCGCTGCTGTGGGCTTTGGGCGCAAAAAAAAGCACCGGGATCACCAGTGCTTTTTTACCCTTTTTAAAAGGTGTGAGTCATTGCTAGGCAATGCTTATTGTCTCCTCGGCATCGACTTTCGCTCCGGGCGGGCCCTTCGCTTTTCGCAGTTGCACGCCCCGAGGGCAGCGCAGCAAATATAGGGCAATGCAACAAGGCAGGGCATCAGTGCTTACCCTGCCCGAAACTGCATGCTGGCTTACACCTGTGCGTCTTCCACAATCCACTGCGCGGCTTTTTCCGCAATCATCAGGGTGGGCGAATTGGTGTTGCCGCTGGTGATCAGCGGCATCACCCCGGCGTCGACCACGCGCAGGCCGGCCACGCCAAACACCCGCAGACGCGTGTCGACCACGGCCAAGGGGTTGTCGGCCTTGCCCATTTGTGTGGTGCCCACGGGGTGGAAGATGGTGCTGGCAATGTCGCCGGCCAGGCGAGCGAGCTCATCGTCGCTTTGGAACTGCACGCCGGGTTTGTGTTCCTGCGGGCTGAAGGGCGCCAAGGCGCTTTGCGCCAGGATGCGCCGGGTCACGCGCAGCGAGTCGGCGGCCACCTTGCGGTCGACTTCGGTGCTGAGGTAATTGGGCGCAATGGCCGGGGCGTCCTGGAAGTCGGGTGTTTTGATGTGCACCGTGCCCCGGCTGGTGGGGTTGAGGTTGCACACGCTGGCAGTGACGGCGTCAAACGTGTGCAGGGGCGAACCAAAGGCGTCCAGGCTCAGCGGTTGTACGTGGTACTGCAAGTTAGGGTAGGGCTGGGCCGGGTCGCTGCGGGTGAAGGCGCCCAACTGGCTGGGCGACATGCTCATCGGACCACTTCGCTTGAAGGCATATTCCAGCCCGATGCGCGCCTTGCCCCACAGGCTACTGGCCATGGTGTTGAGCGTGGGTGTGTTTTTTACCTTGAATACCGCGCGGATTTGCAAGTGGTCTTGCAGGTTGACGCCCACGCCGGGCAGGTCTTTGACCATCGCCACGCCCTTGGCTTGCAGCAGTTCGGCAGGTCCCAGGCCCGAGAGTTGCAAGAGTTGCGGGGTGGCCACTGCGCCCGCGCTCAAGATCACTTCCCGGCGCGCCGTGGCCGTCACCATCTCGTGGCCGTTCCACACCTGAACGCCGGTGCAGCGCAGTGGCTCGGTGCCGGTACCACCCGTCAGCACCAGCTTGGACGCCTGCGCGCTGGTCCAGAGCTCAAAGTTGGGCCGGCCGTAGCAGGTGGGGCGTAAAAAGGCCTTGGCCGTATTCCAGCGCCAGCCGTCTTTTTGGTTGACTTCAAAGTAGCCCACGCCTTCGTTGTCACCGGTATTGAAGTCGTCGGTGGCGGGAATGCCCGCTTGTACGGCGGCTTTGGCAAAGGCTTCTAGCACGTCCCAGCGCAGACGCTGTTTGTCCACGCGCCATTCGCCGCCGGCGTTGCGATGTCGCAACACTTGGCGGTAGGGTGTGCTGGCGTCTTGCATCAGCTCGGGCGCGCTGCCGCGCGCTCCGTGCAGGGCGCTGGCTCCCTTGTAGTGGTCTTCGTGCATTTTGAAATACGGCAGGCTGTGCTTCCAGTTCCAGCCCTCGTCACCTAACAGCTGCGCCCATCCGTCGTAGTCGCGTGCTTGGCCGCGCATGTAAATCATGCCGTTGATGCTGCTGCAGCCGCCCAGCGTCTTGCCGCGCGGATAAATCAGACTGCGGCCATTGAGCCCGGGCTCGGGTTCGGTTTTGAACAGCCAGTCGGTGCGCGGGTTGCCAATGCAATACAGGTAGCCCACCGGAATATGGATCCAGTGGTAGTCGTCGCGCCGCCCGGCCTCGATCAGCAGCACGCGTTTGGACGCGTCTGCGCTCAGGCGGTTGGCCAACAGGCAGCCGGCAGTGCCGGCGCCAACGATGATGTAGTCAAACGTGGTGTCGCTCATGGTGTTTATTTTCCGACCCAGACGGGTTTTCGCTTTTCCTGGAAGGCTTTTTGACCTTCGCGCGCGTCATCGGTCAGGGTGAACAGCGCAATCTGGCTCTCGGTAAACGCCATGGCCTCTTCAAACGCCATGGCCTCCACCTTTTTCATGGTGTACAGGCCCCGGCGCACGGCAGCCGGAGATTTGTCCAGCATGCGCGCCAGCAGCCAAGCTAGTTTGGCGTCCACGTCGTCGTCCACGTAATTGACCAGTCCGTAGCCCAAGGCCTGTGCGCTGCTGATGGGCTCGCCGGTAATGCACATCTCCACCAGGGTGCGCCGGGGAATCAGGTGCTGCAAGACGCTGAGCACCTGGGCCGGAAACACACCCACTTTGACCTCGGGCAAACCAAACACTGCGTGGCTGCTGGCTACCGCCAGGTCACACATGGCCAGCAAGCCCATGCCCCCGGCCATGCAGGCGCCGTTGACGCGGGCAATCAGCGGTACATAGCTGGCCTTGGCCACGCGCAGCAACTGCGCCAGGTGGCCGTGGGGCTCGGAATAGTCGGTGGTAAAGGCCTGGGCGCTTTGCAAGTCGGCCCCGGCGCAAAAGGCCTTGCTGCCCGCGCCGGTGACGACGATGGCGCGCACGCTGCGGTCGCTCTGCGCTTGGGCAATGGCTTGCGCCATACCCGCGAGCACGCCGTGGCTCATGGCGTTGCGTCGCTCTTCGCGCGTGATGGTCAGCCACAGCACCGGGCCGCGCAGTTCCACCGATAGCTCGGGGCTGGAAGCAAAGGCTTGGGGTTCAGACATGGCGCGCTTTCAGAAAAAATGGATTAAAAAATGGTGTTGGCAGCCTTAGCGCCCTAGCACCGGAAACAGCTTGGTCAGTCCGTCGGACATCACCTCCACTGCCAGCGCCGCCAAAATCAGCCCCATCAGCCGGGTCATCACATTGATGCCGGTTTTTCCCAGCACGCGGGCAATCGGTTGGGCGAGCGAAAAACACAGGGCGGTAGCCAGCGCCACCACCACGCCATAGCCTACCAGCGTGGCCATTTGCAGCACGGTCTTGGCCTTGTCGGCGTAAATCACCACGGTGGACATGGTGGCCGGGCCGGTGAGCAGCGGAATGGTCAACGGCACCACGGCAATGCTGGCACCCATGGCGGCTTTTTCCACGCCGTCTTCTAGCTCGTGGGTGCTGGTCTTGGCTTCGGCGGGTTGGGCGTTGAGCATATTGAGCGCGCTCGTCAGCAGCAACATGCCGCCGCCGACCTGAAAGCTCGCGAGCGAAATGCCGAAAAACTCCAGAATTTGCAACCCCGCCAGGGCGCTGATCGCGATCACGACAAAGGCGCTGAACGACGACACCCGGATGGTGTTGCGCCGCTGCGCGGGCGAAAAAGTTTGCGTGTAGTGGATGAAAAACGGCACGATGGCCAGCGGGTTGACGATGGCCAGCAGGGTTACCAGCGGTTTAAGGTCCATGGAGCTTCCAAGTCGGGCCCGGGGCCCTGGGCTGGGCATGGTACCTCAGCGCCCCCCGCTGACGTCGAGCAGGGTGCCGGTGCTGTAGCTCGACTGTGGGCCCATCAGCCACACGATGGCCTGTGCGACTTCCTCGGCCGTGCCGGGACGCTGCATGGGCACTTGCGCGCCAACCAACTGCGCTCTATTGGGCTCGCCGCCTGAGGCATGGATCTCGGTATCAATGATGCCCGGGCGCACCCCGTTGACCCGGATGCCCTCGGCCGCAAGCTCTTTGGCCAAGCCGATGGTGAAGGTATCAATGGCCCCCTTGCTGGCCGCGTAGTCCACATACTGGCCTGGGCTGCCCAGGCGCGCCGCTGCGCTGGAGACGTTGACGATGGTGCCGCCGCGCCCGCCATAGCGGGTGCTCATGCGTAGCACCGCTTCGCGAGCGCAGATAAAACTGCCCACCACATTGGTCTCAAACATGCGCTTGAGGCGCGCGACGTCCATGGCATCGACCCGGCAGCTGACATCCACGATCCCGGCGTTGTTGACCAAGGCGTCCAGCCGCCCCCAGGTGGTGTCGATCGCGGCAAAAAGGGCCAGCACGTCGTCTTCTTGGATGACATCGGCTTGCAGCGCAAGCGCCTGCCCGCCCTGGGCCTCAATCTCATCGACCACGGCTTGGGCGGCTGCAGCGTTGCGGTGAAAGTTGACCGCCACGGCATAGCCCGCGCGCGCCGCTGCCAGCGCTGTGGCTGCGCCAATGCCGCGCGAGCCGCCGGTGATCAACACGACAGGCGCGTTCATTCTTGCGCCAGACTGATGTAGTGCTTGCGCCGGAAGTAGGCCATGAGCACCAGCGCGGTGAGCACCATGGCACCCATGGCCCACCAAAAACCATGTTCCAAGTGCAGCAGGGGCATGAACTCGAAGTTCATGCCAAAAATGCCGGCAATGAGATTCAGCGGCAGAAACACCGCCGTCAAGGCGGTCAGCGTGCGCATGATGTCGTTGGTGCGATGGCTTTGGGCGCTGAAGTGCATTTGGATGGCGATCTCAGCGCTTTGCTCCAGCCTTCGCACATGGCGCACAACGCGTTCAATGTGCTCCAGCACATCGCGGCTGCGCACTTGCAGCAGTTCGTGTTCGCGCTGCTGGTCCGCAGTGGCCGGTTCGGGCCAGGTTTTTAGGGCTTCGACCCAGTCTTGGATGCTGGAGCGCTGCTCCTCGCACACTTCGTCGAGCTGGTGCAAGGCCAGGCGCGCATCCAACAGCGAAGACCAGTTGTTAAAGCGCGAATGCGGGTTCAGGAGCTGCGCCTGCCAGTGGTCCAACTGGCGCGTGAGCTCGCGGCGCAGCGCAAGGTAGCTGTCGACCATGTGGTTGACCACGCGCAGCATCAGGTCCGCTGGGCCTGTGGGCACATGGGCGCCGGCGGCGCGCGATTTGGAGTTAGCGCTTTGGGTGAGTTTGGCTGCGTAGCCGTCGCGCACGGCGCAGTCGGTGGGGTGAACGGTCAGCAGCACCCGGTCCATTACGGCGAACCCGACCGGGCTGGTATCGATGCGCCGCAAAATCGGCGGGCCGCTGCGTTTACCCAGGTGGGCGGGCGCAGGTTCGGCGTGTTCAGAGTCACTGCCCAGGTGCCCGGCTGCAAGGCGTCTGAAAACCAAAATGTCGTACTCGGAGGTGTAGTCGTAGTGGGAGGGAAGTTGCGCGTTGAGCAAGTCGGTCACGTGCAGATCGAGCAACTTCAGGCCGCACAGGTTTTGCAAGGCGGCTTGCAGCGGCGCCAGGCAGGCCTCGAACTCGCTGCGCTCGCAGGCGATCCAGACAAAGCCCTGCGCGCCCAGGCCGCGCTCCTGCAAACTTTGCAGCGAGTCGCTTTCTTGCACGCCCGCGCTTTGAATATCAAAAATTCGCATCGACGGGCTCCTTAGGTCGGCGCGTCGTTGGGCCGGGGTTGTGTCAGGCCTTGAGAGCGCGCGCTGCGTCCAGGGCGAAATAGGTCAGCACACCGTCGGCGCCCGCGCGCTTGAAGGCTAGCAGGCTCTCCAGCATCACCGCATCGTGGTCCAGCCAGCCGTTTTGCGCTGCGGCCTTAAGCATGGCGTATTCGCCCGACACCTGGTAGGCGAAGGTCGGCACCTTGAACTCGTCTTTCACGCGGCGCACCACGTCAAGGTAGGGCATTCCGGGCTTGACCATCACCATGTCGGCCCCCTCGGCGATGTCCATGGCTACTTCACGCAGCGCTTCGTCGGTGTTTGCAGGGTCCATCTGGTAGACCTTTTTGTTGCCCTTGCCCAGGTTGCCAGCCGACCCTACTGCATCGCGAAACGGCCCGTAGAAGGCGCTCGCGTACTTGGCGCTATAGGCCATGATGCGGGTGTGGATCAGCTGCTCGGACTCCAGCGCCTGGCGGATCGCACCAATGCGCCCGTCCATCATGTCGCTGGGGGCGACGATGTCCACCCCGGCCCGAGCCTGGGTGAGCGCCTGCTGTACCAGGATGGCGGTGGTTTCGTCGTTCAGGATGTAGCCTTCACTGTCGGGTCGGGTGTCAGGCAGACCGTCCTGGCCGTGGGTGGTGAACGGATCCAGCGCAACATCGGTCATCAGCCCGAGCTGGGGGAACTCTTTTTTCAGCGCCCGTACGATGCGCGGAATCAAGCCGTCGGGGTTTAGCGCCTCGCTGCCGTCGTAGGTCTTGAGCGATAGATCGATCACCGGAAACAGCGCCATCACCGGGATTTCCAGCTTAGCGCAGGCTTCAGCCACGGGCAGTAGCAGGTCCAGGCTCAAGCGCTCGACGCCGGGCATGGAGGCAATGGGCACGCGCTGGCCCTGGCCTTCGACCACGAACACCGGGTAAATCAGGTCGTGTGCCGTGAGTGTGTTTTCACGTACCAGGTTGCGGGTAAACGCGTCGTGGCGCAGGCGACGCGGGCGGCCAAGGGGGTAGGGTGCGGAAGCAATCATGCGCAAAATTGTGCCTGACTTTTTTGCAATCCGGCGATAAAGGCGGCAAGTGCCCGGTTTGCAGGGCGCGGGTTGGCGGTATTCAGTCGCCCTGGCTGGCCCGGATTTTTGGGGTTTTAAATGAATTAAATATTTTTCGCGAAAGAAATGAATTTGTGTATAAATCCTAAGCAAATCGATATAATTTTCACGGGCGCTTAGGTGCCTCCCGCTTTTCCTCCCTGAGCGGGGCCTTGATGTGTGACAGCAAATAGGCTTGATACCCCGGCCCACGTGCTGGGGTTTTTTTTGCGCCCATTCAAGTCGGCACGGGGCTGCAAAAGCCTGCGGCTACACTTTGACCATGCTTTGGTTCAAGTCGTTTCACATCATTTTTGTGGCAAGTTGGTTCGCCGGTCTGTTCTATCTACCGCGCATCTTTGTTAATTTGGCGATGGTGGAGCCGCAGTCTTTGGCCGAGCGGGATCGTTTGCTGCTTATGGCGCGCAAACTGCTGCGCTTTACCACCGTCTTGGCCGTACCCGCCTTGGCACTAGGGCTGTCTCTGTGGTTGTATTACGGCATTGGATTGGGCCCCGGCAGCGGTTGGATGCACGCCAAATTGACGGTTGTGGTCTTGGCCGTGGCCTACCACGTGGCCTGCGCAAGGATGCTGCGCCAGTTTGAAGCTGGGGCCATGGACCGCAGCCACGTCTGGTTCCGTTGGTTTAACGAACTCCCGGTGCTGTTGCTAGTGGCGGCAGTGCTGTTGGTGGTGTTCAAGCCTTTCTAGCGCGCCCACTGCCATGCGCAAGTCCGCCGCTTGGCCCCTGACCTGGATTTATGCGGCTTTGGTAGCGTATGCCAGTCTGTATCCCTTTACGGGATGGCGCGACCAAGGCATCGCGCCGTGGTCGTTTTTGTCGGCTGCGCCCGCGCGCTACTGGACCGGTTTTGATGTAGCCATCAACGTGGTGGGTTACATGCCTTTGGGCGCGCTACTGGCTTTGCTGGTTTTGCGCGGACGCCACCGCGCCTGGGCGGCCCTGATGGCGCTGGCGGGTGGGGCAGCGATCTCGGTCGTTCTCGAGGGCGTCCAGAGCTATTTGCCCCAGCGCGTGGCCTCGCGGGAGGACTGGCTGCTCAACAGCTGCGGAACCTTTGTAGGTGCATGTGGCGCGCTGCTGCTGCAGCGCAGCGGTGGCCTGGCGCGCTGGGACCAGTGGCAGCAGCGCTGGTTGGCGCCGCAGTCGCGCAGCGTCTTGGTTTTATTGGCAACGTGGCCTGCAGCTTTGTTGTTTCCCTGTTCGGTTCCGTTCGGCGTGGGCCATGTGTGGGAGCGCATGCGGGAGCGGGTCGCCCAGTCTATAGCGGACCTGCCTGAACCCTGGTCCGCTTGGCAGGCCTGGTGGTCTGGCCCGGTTTATCCACTGGTGCCCTTGTCTGCCGCTTCACAGTGGCTCTGCGTGGTGCTGGGCCTGTTAATTCCCTGCTTGCTGGGGTATTGCGTAGTGCGCACCACCCGCCAGCGGGTGCTGATGGCCGTGGCCTTGGTCACGGTGGGTGTGGTGGCGTCCGGGCTTTCTGCTGCCTTGAGCTGGGGGCCTGCCCATACCTGGGCGTGGCTTGACACCCCAACCCGCTGGGGGCTGGTGCTGGCAACTGCATTAGCGGTTTTGCTGGCCTCTGTGCCCTGGCGCTGGAGTGCGGGCTTGGCCTTGTTGGCATTGGGTGTTCAGGTGCTGGTGCTCAATCAGGCGCCCGAGAGCCCCTACTTTGCCCAAACACTGCAGACCTGGGAGCAGGGCCGCTTCATCCGCTTCAACGGCCTGGCCCAATGGGTGGGGTGGCTGTGGCCGTACGTGGCCATTGGGGTGGCAGCCCTGCAAGTGGTGGGGCCAGAAACAGAACCTAAAATTGCTCCATGACCGATACCACCACCGCCGAAGCGATTGCTGCCGAAAAACCATACTTTGAGCGGCATATTTTTTTCTGCCTGAATAACCGCGAGAACGGCCAAGCCTGCTGTGCCCAGCACCAGGCTTACGAAGGCTTTGACCACTGCAAGAAACGAATCCGCGAGGCCGGACTCGCAGGACCCGGCCAGGTCCGGGTAAACAAAGCGGGTTGCCTGGACCGCTGCGCGGCAGGTCCTGTGGCGCTGGTGTACCCAGAAGGCGTGTGGTACAGCTACCTGGATGCGTCGGACATAGACGACATCGTGGACACCCACCTCATTGGTGGAAAAATCGTTGAGCGCTTGGTCGTACCGCCCCACCTGGGCGCTGATCGCCATGAACCCAAGTACCCGCAAACTCAGTTTGCCGGGCCCGGCAGGCGCTTTGGAGGTGCTGGTTGATACGCCTGCGTTGGCGCCCGGGCAATCCCTGCGCGGCCTGGCAGTTATTGCGCACCCCCATCCCTTGTTTGGCGGCACCATGGACAACAAAGTGGTGCAGACCCTGGCCAGGGCGTTTGTTCAGACCGGCTGGCAAGCGGTACGCTTTAATTTTCGTGGCGTTGGCGCCAGCCAGGGCGTTTATGACAATGGGCAGGGTGAGTTGCAGGACCTGTTGGCCGTGGTCGAAAGCTGCACTGCCGACTTGGAGTCGACCGCCGCCAAGCCCGTCGCCTTGGCCTTAGCCGGGTTTTCCTTTGGCGCATACGTTGCTAGTCACGCGGTACAGACCTTAGTTGCCGCTCGGGATATCAGTAAGTTGGTGTTGGTGGGCACGGCGGCGAGCCGCTTCCCGGTTGCGCCGGTGGATGCGGACTTGCATGAGCGCACTTTGGTCATTCACGGCGAACAGGACGACACCGTGCCACTGGCCGACGTCATGAACTGGGCGCGCCCCCAAAACCTGCCGGTGACGGTGATTCCAGGGGTCGCCCACTTCTTTCACGGACAATTGCCGCTTTTGCGCGGCCTGGTGGTGCGCCACTTGAACTCCCTCTGACCGCTGTTAAATCGCCTGCCCACGTTTCTGTGGCTCGTCTCAGGATAGCCCGCGACTCAACTTTCCTCCGGCACCGGCGCCGCATCCATTTATTTCACCACCCCGAGCTTTGAAGCCTATGAAATTCATCTCTTTTCTCTTTTGTGCCCTGTGCTGCGCCAGCGTGGCGGCGCAAACCCCGCAGCCCCCGGAGGTCGCGGCGCGCGCCTACCTGCTTTTGGACGTGACCGCAGGGCAAATTTTGGCGGCTAAAGACATTGACACCCCTGTTGAGCCTGCGTCTTTGACTAAGCTGATGTCCGCCTATTTAGTGTTCGACGCCCTTAAATCCAAAAAAATCAGTCTTACCCAGACCTTTGCCGTGAGTGAGCGCGCCTGGAAAATGCCTGGTTCGCGCATGTTTATTGACCCCAAGATGCAGGTCCCGGTGGAAGACCTGATCAAGGGCATGGTGGTGCAGTCGGGCAACGACGCCACGATGGCCTTGGCCGAGGGTGTTGGCGGGGACGCCGCACATTTTGTCCAAATGATGAACGACCAAGCCATACGCCTGGGAATGAAATCGACTGGCTATAAAAACCCCGAAGGCCTGACCGAGGCGGGCCACACCACCACCGCCCGAGACCTCGCCACATTGGCCACGCGCTTGATGGCCGATTTCCCGCAGTACATGGGGTATTACGCGATCAAAAAATACCGTTACCCCGGCACGCCGGCTGCTAATGACAACAACCGCAACCTTTTATTGCAGCGCGACCCGACCGTTGACGGGCTGAAAACGGGCTACACGGAAGCGGCAGGGTATTGCATGGTGGCCACGGCTAAGCGCGACTACCCTGGGCTGGGAGTGCCTGGCAGCGCGCCTGGTGGCCGGCGGTTGTTGTCCATCGTTTTGGGCACGGCCAACGAAAATGCCCGCGCCAACGAGTCGCAAAAGCTGTTGAACTGGGGTTACACCGCGTTCGAGCCTGTCAAACTGTTTGATGCCGGGCAGGCTGTCGTGACGGCCAAGGTTTGGAAAGGAGCGTCCAGCACCGTGGGAGCCGGCGGCGCCCAATCCCTGGTGATTGCCCTGCCCGCTGGCAGCGCAGCGAAACTCACGACCGAGGTTGTGCGTACCGAGCCCTTGCTCGCACCCATTGCTAAAGGGCAGACGGTGGCTGTGCTGCGCGTGCTTGTGGGCGGCGCCGTTTACGCTGAATTGCCTTTG
>Ga0214919_10001965_pt1 | contig 32888 bp, 29 predicted proteins | sample LL1503_MetaG_FD_177994 | JGI IMG/M metagenome (GOLD analysis project Ga0214919, IMG submission 177994) | Freshwater microbial communities from Lake Lanier, Atlanta, Georgia, United States - LL-1503 | ecosystem: Environmental > Aquatic > Freshwater > Lake | place: USA: Georgia | collected... | reverse complement strand
ATATGACGTGGTATTGTTAGACAGCCCAACCGAGCTCTCACCCAATCAATATTACCCTTCTGCACGCGCCGCTTCAGACCATTTGATTCGCATTGAAAGCACGATTCGTTACTACAAAGAAAAAACTAGTCTTCCCATTTGGTTAATGGGACACAGCAATGGCGGCATCAGTTTGACTGAATTTTTTAAATACGCAAAGAAAAATAACAAAACAGATTTAATTTCAGGAATGATTGCAAGCGGCATTCGCAATGAATCTTATTTTGAAGCGCCTATCAATTTTCCCATGCTCTTTATTCATCATGAAAAGGATGGCTGCTCGCATACACAAAGTCATGCATCGTTGGCTAATTTTCAAAAAGTGAAGTTGATCACTCAATTTCCAATTGAATACATTGATGTGGCCAGTGGCGCACCCGAAAAACGCGACCCCTGCCGAAGTGGTCACCATATGTTCTTTGAGGCCAATGAGGAGGCTTCCAAGGCGATTGATGGGTTTTTATTGAAGATCTATCCGTGATAAAAAACGAAAAGGGTTGCAAACCGAGGCTTGTAACCCTTTCATTTTGCATAACATGGCGGGTGGACGTCTTACAGATCATAGCCTGCAAGCCTTATGAATAAATGATTCTTGGATTCAAAAATATTAAACAACCCCCAAAAATACCCCCATTTACATTTGCACTGCGAAATCTTATTGGCGCGTGAAAATGAAAACAAATTTATTTTTCATTGTGTTGCCGCAGTTAAACGAAATGACTCAAGCTGGCGGCTTCTCAATCAGTTGTCCAACGGATTTGACTCGTCCGTCAGCATGGCGACAATGTCGGCAATGCAAGACCACGATTCACCGCTGATAAAGACGCGTGGGCCGAGGTGTAAAAATAAAAAATGATTGGCCATTTTAGGACGCATTTTTACAGTGAATAGAGTTCAAAGAATCATCGATATATTTTTTTTCAATAAAAGTTATGTCTTTTTTATTTTTAAATGAAGCAAGAGAAGCACATTTTTGCTTAACTTTTCCTGTTAACCCATCAAAAAGTGAACCTACAGGATTAAATGTATTTATGGAACTATGAAATAAGCGAATAAGTGCAGAATCAGAAGAGTACTTTTCTAAATCTTTGGTTGCTGCTGATAACAATATTCTTTCCTCGGCTGCAAGTTGAAAAAAACTAAATGATGATAACAGATCAAATTTTCTTATAGTTGCTTCTAAGGGATCCGATTTATTTAAAAATTCAAAAATTATTTTTCTTCTTACTGACTCATCAGAAATTTCATTAAGGGCTTGTTTATTAATTAATAAATCTGCAGCTGCTAAACAAGACTTAGCGTCTTTAATATCACAAGTTTCTGATAAAGATTTAAAGGATTGCATTGGTAATATGGTTTTTTCAGATATCGAACCAGAAGTACTCTGCTGTGGTTGAGAACCAATTGTCCTAGGAGTAGAAGAGGGAGAGTTAGATAGAGTTGATGCAGCTTGCGGTGGTGAAATGCCAACTCTCTTGGGTCTGGCAATATTTAAACCAGCGCAGTTAGTATCAGGTTTAGATGCATCTAAGTCAGCCAATTCTGAACTTTCAAAGCTTAATTTAAGTAAGTTTTTAACATAATAATCCTCGTAATATTTAAATAAATCAGTACGAACCTTGCAATCTGCATGTTTATTTATAAGAGCAGATCGTTGAATAAATAAACTTGGCGCAAGTATTTGTTCTCTCTTAGCATCAGAAAAGATAATCCGTATAAAAAAATCAAAACCTTCATTTAATTTTCCAGGATCAATTTCAAGGTTTTTAATTAAAAAATCAAAATGTTCAGCTGACTTATTAGCCAACTGGAGAGAGTAAAGTTTTAATTCATTTTTTATTACACCTGCATCGAGTAGATCAATAAAAAACTCTGCTTTTTTCACATCTTGTAAAAAAGAGTCAAAACCAGAAAGATGTCGCTCAGCAACGAACAAGGCGGCTTTTTGATCTCCCTTTAATGCTGATAAACGACATAATGATGCTCGATAATTTTGTGTTTGAAAAGATGAGCCCGGAGGAGTAAACCTGCAAATTTCAAACGTCAAGTCCGCTTTCGCAATAACTGGTTTTAATTGCTCCATAACTTTAGGATTGCCCATATTCTTAAAAATAAACGTATCAGCATAAACTGGATCCCAAGATTTATCATTCTTGTTAGAAATTAGATATGGAATTAGCTGCAAGACTGCAGCATCAATACCTTTGTCAGCAAGTGACCTTAAAAGTTGAACTCCTTCTTGAATATTTTTATCTTTAAATTTATTTTCTAGTATGCAATTAACATATCTTATTTCGTTGTAGGTTTTATTAATGATTTTTGCGCTCTCCAATGAATTACAGTAACTGACAGTTAATTCACGCTCTTTGTTATAGAGCTGTTCATTTATATCAGCTATTTTTTCTACAATAGTAATATCGCCGTTTGACTTAAGTTTTTCCAAATAAATAAGAGCTTGCTTTAAATTTCCAGAACGCTCGGCAGATTGAGCCAAGTATTTAATTGCGGGTTCATAATTTTTTTCTGCGCTTTTTGTAATTAATGACACCCCTCTACTAGAGTCTTTGGGAGCCGATCCAAGACCGTCTAAATATATACGACCAAGATAAAATAAAGCAGCAGCTTGACCTGACTCGGCATCTGGAAGGAGGCGTCTGAATGCAGAGTCATACCGTTTTTGATTAAAGTCATCAATGCCAGGATTTGCGTAGCAAATAAAGGGAAACAAAAGGGCAATCAGAATAAAACTGTGATTTTTCATATTTAACCTACTGCATTTCAATTAACTGTTTAAAACATCTTTCAAAAGGTGACGTACCTTTTTTAAAGCCAAGCAACTCGCATTTTGATGCAAACTCAGAATCTTTGTTCCCAGAAATAGTTCTATTAATTAAATTATTAGATTGATTATTGTTTTTTTGATTGGCATTCAAATAAATATCATCACAATATCGCTTCGAAACTCTACCAACAAAAGAAGAAGGACTCATTGAATTAAAAGTAGAAAACTCTTTAGATAGTACGCTTTTATCAACAACAATTCCTGAGCTATTAAGATATTCAGTTCTTACAACCGCATATGTCGAATCCCGACAGTTCACTATGTTTTCTTGTATCATTGAGTCGTAAGATTTATTAGCTGCTAGGCTTTTCGGTGATGCGAGATCTATCTTAGATATATAAATCAATTCCTCATTTATTTTTTTGTTTTTCGATGGGTCTATATAATACGTAAATTCAGCTTTCTCATCTCGGCCCAAAGAAATCCAATTATCAGTTGAAGTCGCGACATTAGAATTGGGTGTATTTTTACAATATTTAACACCCATACTTCGGCCAATAGAATTTTCTATAGTATCAGACCACTTTAAATTATTCAATTCAATATCAAAATCAACTTTTATTAATTTCCCATTTTTATCCACATTCCGTCTTGTTGAAAGTGCATATTGATATGTTTTACAGTGAAAATGCATCAAGTCTAATAATGCAAAACTAGAGTTGTTATTCGGTGTTTTTTCTCTTAATCTAATCCAACCAGTTATGACATCGTTATTGAATCGAAATGACGATTCATCAACATCATAAAAGTACTTCTCAGTATTTGTTTCGTATTTAAATTTATCCCATGACTGAGCGTTCGTAATTAATGAGCACATGAAAAGATATAAATAAAAAAACAATTTTTTCATCAAAAGGCCTCTAAATTAAATTTAACCTTTTTATGTTTAAATATTTCTTTCCAAAAATCCATGAGTTCTTTATCTGGGGCTGCACCTATCGTTGTAACAGGAGGAAAGTCTGATGCTGGTAACTGCAACTGAGTAATTGCAACAACAAACTTTGAATCAAGTTTATTTTTATCTCTTGGGTCCACACCAAATGGAACCATAGATATAGCCGCATAAACATCAGCCTTCCGCGTAGTACTCCTATAAAAGTCGGCTAATGTTTGAACCGCTCGAAAAATGTCATAGTCTTTAGTATCTTTCTTTAGATCCTCTAGTATGGCTTTTGCAAAACTTTGTTGAAAAATTATCTTATCCTTATTTGAAACCTGCACACTACAAGATGAGTCTAGAAATCCCTCAAAAAAACCTTTTTCTGAACATCCAGGAACACACTGATCGATAGCTATGTTGTAAGCCGAAGAGTTATGCTTAAAAACCCTAACTCTATCACCAATCTGAAATTTATTTTTCAATTCATTTAAGGATCGCAACATTATTTTTTTTTGTGACTCATCAGAAAACGTGTATGAAAATAAATGGACATCATATGATTTACCAACTCCATCTTTAGCACAGTACTTATCATTGGCAAATGCAGAGAGTGTAGCCAGATTAATAAATAAACCAAGAATGAAAAATTTCATTTGAACCGCTCCTCAAGAACTGTATAAATAGATTCATCGAAGTATTTTGGAGGCTGAGTTTGTCTAGATTTCAAATTTCCATCTCTATAATTTCTCACCCTTGAAGAAATCGAATCAATTAATTTTTCTTTGTTTATATTTGCGCTACTTCTAAGCGCCTCTCTGCTCCTTAGAATCGCCTCAATTGAGGCTTCTCGTTTTCTCTGAAGGGTTTTGCTAAATGAATGCTTTTGATTATATTCCCTCAGCATCTCAACCTGTTTAATTTCAAAGTTTTTTTGATATTTCAGCATTGATACTTTTGTTTTTTCATACTTGTTAAATACCTCTTCATATTGAGGGTGTGGATCGTGTCGCAAAAACGCCATTAGAATTCCCGAAACATATATTGCTAAATTTAATAATAAGAGCATGAGCCCCTTAGACCCGATAGCAAGACTGGTAAGCCCCCCACTTATAGCTGCTTGAGTGTCGTCATTTAACATATCTTCAAGATTAAGATTGGCTGATGCTTGGACAGTGACAAGTTGCTCGCGCATAACTCCTAAAAAATACATCACCAACATAGACATCATAACTAACGAAGATAACGTTAAATATATTTTCCCGGTATCAATAACTAGCTCTTTGCATTGCGCATTTCTTAGTTGACTGCCAATAATATGTGCAAAAAATATGAATAAACTACCAACTGCACCAGAGAGAATTAGCGAAATTACTGGTGACTGCTCAAAGAAAAGTTCAAATGCAAGTCTATTTACGGGGATCTCAGCTATTGATAGTAATAGCATAAAGGGTATGTACACATTTACAAATTTTATTTGTACCGATCTATTTAATAACTTACGAATATCTGAATATTCTTCCTCTGCTGATTCAAGATTTGATTTTAGATTTTTATACTCTGAGGTTCCAGTCCCATACTGAGTTTCGATTAAATCTAAATCTAAGTTTTTATCATCGCTTATCTTATCAAGATTAACTGTGATTTCGCTTTCAATTTCTAGTTTTGTTTTTTCAATATCGTTCTCAATTTTTTGTTGCAGTTCTAGATGGGCGCTTTTAAATTTTTTCCACGAATCCTCAGCGTCTTGTAAGATTTCAGCCTCAACAGGACTTAAGTTAATACTATCTGCAGCTGGTTTTTCGTTTTTGCCATCGGTCTCACCTAACCTAAAATATCTGCGAAGATCGCTTTGATTTTGGTCAAAGAACTTTTGAAAAAAATTATTAAAATCTTCCATCACATCCTCAATTCATACAAATTATTAAACCAGAAGCAATTTTTAAAAAGTCAGCAACTTCTTTGCTGGAAAACGTAACTCCATTGGATTTTGACTCATACTGTATATTATTTTCTCTTAAAAATCCTACTATAGCTTCGTTTCCGGTTGCAAAATTGATTCCATAGCCTAAAACGGATCCATCTCGCATAACATTAGATACCGTTACCAATGTAGATATGCCAACCAATCTGTTTTTCTCATCAACTACAGGACCGCCACTATTTCCACTTGATATAGATGCTGAAATTTGAATCATTCCTGGTGATTGTTTAATGTTGATACCTGAAATTAAACCATCGGTAATTTTCAATCCAGCTCCCAACTCATCAACTAACGGGTATCCGCCAACATATATTTTTTCTCCAAGTTCTGGCTTAAGAGCACCAAAATGTAAAAATGCTGGTGTAGTTTCATCTACTTTTACAACTGCAACGTCCGCCTTATTGTCAATGGTTACAGCTATCGCTTGAGCTAACATATCATTGTATCTAACAACCACCCTTTTACAATTCTCTACAACATGCCGATTAGTTAGAAACTCACCCCTTTGGTTTATGGCGGCAGCAGAGCCTGTACTCAATTTTCGATCTGTATTTTTTTTCACGTACCCTTTCCAATTATTCTTGGTTATTTTTTCTTTAATTTTAGATATTGCAATCGATGGAGTGTAATTTTTCTTTAAAATAATCCCTGCTATTTCACCATACTCTTCCGCCTCCGACTGATATGTTTCTATATACTTTTTACTTGTGAAAATTTTATATAAAATTTTTGCAGCCTCAGCATCTCCTTTATCCGCAGATTTTTTTAAAGCGTCAATGCCTTTATTAATATCCTTCTTAATGAACCTTCCTTGTAAGTAAATAAAACCCAAAAGCTTTGATGCATCTCCATCGCCACTCTCAACTTCAGTAATTAATTCTATTAATTTTTCTTTGTTATTTGCTTGAATTTTTTTGTAAATTTCCTGCAATTTAGGATTTAATTTTTCTATATTTATCGCTATGTTTTGATCTGATTTAATCTGTGACTCGCATGAAATTACGCCGAAAATTAAAATCAGATATATTAGTTTTATTTTTAGATTGCTTAATAGTTTAAGGATGTGCATTTTCAATGCTTGATTGATTTTTTTATAATTTAATATTAGGATGGTTGAAATACTTAGTTTTCTTAATTATCACTTTTATAAATCCATTTTTTTCACTATTTTAACTTTTTGAAACTCTCTAAATACTACCAAATTAGTATATAAAAATCAAATTTGTTCGTTTACCTTGAAGACTTTGAGTTTTATGGTTTCCATTATGAAGCGAATTGCAAAATCTACCCATCTTTTGAGCAAATTTAAGTGTAAACCCGCTGGATGGAACCATTTCTAAAAATGGGGGGTGGGGGTACGGTGGGGTCTGGGTTAGCTAGAAATTGAAGGGGGTACACCCCCAATGATTTTTAAAAATCAAACTAGATTGAGACAAGCCAAGAGATTGTTTAATGGTGGGTAAATTGGTGGGTATAAAAGAAAAGAGCCCCGAAAGGCTGACAAACACTACATATATGGCGGAGTGGACGGGACTCGAACCCGCGACCCCCGGCGTGACAGGCCGGTATTCTAACCAACTGAACTACCACTCCGCGTGGTGCTGCTTTTGCTGCATTTCTTTCGAAAGACAACCAAGTGCAAGCAACTTGGCGACCCTACGGGGATTCGAACCCCGGTACTCACCGTGAAAGGGTGATGTCCTAGGCCTCTAGACGATAGGGTCATATCCTGGACGTTTCGACACTTGTGGTGGAGGTAAGCGGGATCGAACCGCTGACCTCTTGCATGCCATGCAAGCGCTCTCCCAGCTGAGCTATACCCCCCAAAGAGGGTGTCGAACAGAAGATTATAACCAACTTTTTAGGCGATTTGAAGCCGCGCGATCACCATTGCGCGATCTGACAAGGCCAACACGGCATCGAGCGATGGTGTTTGGGGCGTTCCGAGCACCAAAACTCGAACGGGCATGGCCAATTGCGGCATTTTGAGCGAGTGCATTTCAAGCACTTCCTTGATCACAACAGCTATCGCCGCCGCAGTCCATTCGCAATCATTTAATTTATGTTGAAGCGTTGCAATGGCGGGTTTTACCGCATCCGTTATGTGTTTATTGAACTCTTGCACATCAGGTTTCACGTCGGTATAAAAACATTGCACCCAATCGGCCAATGCAATGGTGGTGTCGCATCGATCTTTAAATAAACCACAAATGCCTCGCAAACGTTGATCCGTGTTGATGCCATGTTGTTTCAATATCGCATCTACTAAGGACGCCAATTGCGCATCGGGCATTGCTTTGATGTGTTGTGCATTGACCCAACGCAACTTGGCTTCATCAAATTGTGCAGCGCTTTTCCCTAAATGATCCAAGTTGAACCAATTCAAAAATTGTTCACGAGAAAAAATTTCATCGTCGCCATGGCTCCAACCGAGTCGCGCCAAATAATTCACCATTGCGTCAGGCAAATAACCTTCTATTTCATATTGCGTAACAGGTTTTGCGCCGTTGCGTTTGCTCATTTTTTCGCCCTGCTCATTGAGCACGGTTGGCAAATGCGCATATACAGGGGGCTCTTTGCCCAATGCTTTAAAAATATTAATTTGTCTAGGCGTGTTATTAACATGATCATCGCCACGAATCACATGCGTAATGGCCATATCGATGTCATCCACTACGACACAAAAATTATAGGTGGGCGTGCCGTCGGGTCTTGCAATCACCAAGTCATCAAGTTCCGCATTGGCAATTTCGATCAAACCTTTGACCTTGTCGTCCCATGCAACCACACCACCGATGGGATTTTTAAAACGCCAAACGGGTTTCACACCTTCAGGAATTGGTGGCAGCGTTTTCCCTGGCTCGGGGCGCCACACGCCGTTGTAACGCGGCTTTTCTTTGGCGGCCATTTGTTGTTCGCGCAAAACGTCAAGTTCTTGCACGCTCACATAACAAGGGTACACATGCCCTGCTTCACGCATTTGCGCCAGCACTTCGCGGTAACGATCCATGCGTTGCATTTGATAAAACGGACCTTCATCGGGATTGAGTCCCAACCAAGTCATGCCTTGCAAAATCACATCCACGGCCTCTTGTGAAGATCGATCTAAATCGGTATCTTCGATGCGCAAAATAAAAACACCACCTTGCGATTTTGCAAAAGCCCATGGGTAAAGAGCCGAGCGAATATTGCCCAAGTGAATAAATCCCGTTGGGGATGGCGCAAAGCGCGTGCGAACAGGGGTTGTCATAAAGTTTCGAGGCCGCGCAATAAATCTGTTTTTAAATCTTCGATGTGCTCTAAACCAACCGCCACACGAACCAAACTTTGTTTAATGCCCGCAGCCAATCGCTGTTCCTCGGTGAGTCGACCGTGCGAAGTACTTGAAGGATGCGTGATGATGGTTTTGACATCGCCCAAATTGGCAGTGACTGACATGAGTTGCGTGCTATCAATCAGATGAAACGCATGGGCACGTGAGTCTTGTCCTGTCACATCAAATGACACCACAGCACCACCCACACCTGATTGTTGTTGCATGGCCAATGCGTGTTGGGGGTGACTGGCTAGGCCTGGGTAATACACACGCTTGACCTGTGGATGAGTCTCTAACCATGTAGCCAACTGCAATGCATTGGCAGACTGCGCTTGCATGCGAATGCTGAGCGTCTCTAAACCTTTTAAAACAACCCATGCATTGAATGGCGACAAGCTCATACCTGCACTGCGCATCACAGGAATAAATTTATTTTTGATCATGTCGTGCGATGCGCACAACGCGCCAGCCACCACGCGACCTTGTCCATCTAAATACTTGGTACCTGAATGCACAATGATGTCGGCGCCCATTTGTGCAGGCCTTTGCAATGCAGGCGTACAAAAACAATTGTCGACAGCTAGATATGCTTTGGCGTCGTGCGCAATTGCAGCCAATTCAGCGATGTCGCACACCTCAGTCAGTGGATTGGTGGGTGTTTCTGCAAAGAACAAACGCGTGTTAGGTTGAATGGCTTTTTTCCAAGCAGATAAATCGGTTTGCGAAACAAAAGTGCTTTGCACGCCAAATTTTCCAAACTCGGAAGCAATGAGTTTGATGGTGGAGCCAAACACCGATTGCGAACACACCACGTGATCGCCGCTTTTAAGCAGGCCCATGCACAAAAGCAAAACAGCAGCCATGCCACTTGATGTACCGATGCAGTCTTCTGTGCCTTCGAGTGCGGCCAATCTTTTTTCCATGGATGCAACGGTGGGATTGGTAAAGCGAGAGTAGATGTAACCGTCTTCTTCGCCCGCAAAACGTCTGGCCGCCGTTTCACAATCGGGCTGCGTAAAGCTTGATGTGATAAATATGGCTTCGGAATTTTCACCATACTGTGATTTATCCACTGCTGCGCGAACAGCCAGGGTATCAATGTGTAAATGGGGTGGCAAAGGTTTTTGAGTCATCTCTTTACTTTCATTCGCTCGCATTGGGCAATGCCAAGCGCGAGTTGTCTGTGTCTGCTTCTTCAACATTCACGCGCTGCTCGTTCATACGAAAAATATCTTGTTGAGTCACATCGCCAGTGATGTAAACACCGTCAAAACAAGAGGCATCAAATCCATTGAGTTGAGGTGAAGCACTGCAGGTTGCGCGCTTCACAGCGTCTTTCATTTGATCCACATCTTGATAGATGAGCGCATCGCATCCAATGATTTGCCTCACCTCTTCAACCGAGCGATTGAATGCGACCAATTCTTCGGGCGTTGGCATATCAATGCCATACACATTAGGAAAACGCACGGGCGGTGCCGCACTGGCTAGATATACTTTTTTGGCGCCTGCATCGCGTGCCATTTGAACAATTTCATGGCTTGTTGTGCCACGAACAATCGAATCATCAACCAACAACACATTGCGATCTTTGAATTCACTCGCAATCACATTGAGTTTTTGTCTAACGGATTTTTTTCTGACCGCTTGACCTGGCATGATGAAGGTGCGACCTACGTATCGATTTTTAACAAAGCCTTCGCGATAGGGTTTACCTAACAAATGCGCGAGTTGCGTTGCACTGGGTCTGCTAGATTCTGGAATCGGAATCACCACATCAATGTCTTGCGGAGGAACCGTAGACACAACGCGCTTGGCTAATGTTTCACCCAAGTTGAGACGCGCTTGATAAACAGAAATACCGTCCATGGTGGAATCGGGTCTGGCCAAATAAACAAATTCAAAAATGCAAGGATTAAGCGATGGGTTCTGTGCGCATTGCATGGCATGTAGTTGACCCGATTCATCGATGTAGATGGTCTCACCTGGCACCACATCGCGTACAAATCGATGACCCGTTCCTTCTAATGCAACCGACTCACTGGCCAACATCCAAGTGCCATCAGCACCTTGACCAAGGCACAAAGGCCGAATTCCAAAGGGATCGCGAAAGGCCAACAAACCATGTCCCGCGATCAATGAAATCACCGCATAAGAACCTTTGATACGTTTGTGAACGCCTTGAACGGCTGCAAACACATCTTTGGAGGACAGTGGAAGTCCACGCGTGGTGCGCTCTAGTTCATGCGCCAAAATATTGAGCAACACTTCTGAATCGCTATCGGTGTTGATATGACGGTGATCGGTGTTGAATAATTCTTTTTTAAGTAAATGCGCGTTGGTAAGATTGCCGTTGTGAACCAATACCAAACCAAACGGCGCATTGACATAAAAAGGTTGCGCTTCATCTTCGCTAAAGGCATTGCCCGCTGTGGGATAACGCACTTGACCCAAACCAATGTTGCCTGGCAATGCACGCATATTGCGCGTTCTAAACACATCACGCACCATACCTTTGGCTTTGTGCATAAAAAACTTTTGATCAAGTTGCGTGACGATACCTGCCGCATCTTGTCCACGATGTTGCAAGAGCAACAACGCGTCATAGATGAGTTGATTAATTTGCGATTGACTGACTATGCCGACGATTCCACACATAAGACCACAAACTTTCCTAAATCGGAGGGAACCCAGGGCTTAATCCATGCCATGACCTGAGCTGCGAGTTGAATGCCTTTGGACTCTTGCAACATTTTCATGTTTTGCAAGGGTGTGAGTTTGATGACGACCATCGCCACTGCAATGATGAGTGCGCCACGCAACAATCCAAAAACAGCGCCAAACAAACGATCGACCAAACCCAAACCAACTACTGAAACCATTTTTTTAATCACCATTGCTAAAAAAGAAGCAACGATTAACACGCCCACAAAAATCAACAAAAACCCGACGCACTCTCTCAATTGTTCGCTCGCGCCTTGCATGGGCAACCACATACCCAGTGGGTGTGCATACATGGGCGAAACAATAAACGCTGCAAACCAACCCAAGAGTGAGATTACTTCTTTGATGAGTCCGCGCATCAATCCCATCAAAACAGTGACGCCCACCACAACCAATAAAAACCAATCGAGTGGATTCATTGTCAGAGTGTCAAAATAACGGCTTGCAATTGCAGGCCTTTTATTTTGTCAATGGTTTTTTGCGCCTCATCTTTGTTGTCAAAAGGCCCGATGCGAACACGCGTTCGTTTTCCTTCTTTTGTTTCTGCAACATGCGTATAAGTTTTAAAACCTGCTTTTTCTAATTTGCCTCGCACGTCTCTCACTTTGCTCTCATCTGCATACGCACCCACTTGAACAATAAATCGTGGTGCAGAATCTTTGCTATCGGCTGCAGGTTTTTCTTCTTTGCGCGGGGGCAATATTTCCTCGATCGGTTCGGGCTTGAGTGTTGCCTTTTCTGTGCTTGCAAGAGGCGTATCTGCAACACTTGGAGATAAAGGTGCAATAGGCGTAGAAGGTGGAACGGCTTGAACGGGTGTATCGGCTTTGACTTTATCTTTGTCGGGTATATTGATTTTGATATCCAACGCAACCTGTCGGGGTTGCGTATCAAACAACAAAGGAAAACCAATGATGGCAATAAGCACTAAGATAGACGCACCAATGAGTCGTTGTCGTGCGCGCAAACGCAAGGCAGCGATAGTGGGAGTCTCCGTTAATTCGGATGCGTTGTCTTCGGACTGTGAATTTTTGCGGGGTTTAAAAAAAGCCATGCGATGAATCAATCAAACGGGACTCAAGTTCGCAGATGGGGCGCATTCAGTCGAGGTACACCTTGACCGAGCACGCCCCCTACGGTGAAGAAGGAGCCAAACACAACGATTCTATCAGCGGGGTCGCTAGCTGCCACAGCGGCGTCTAGCGCGATTTGGGGATTGGCGTAGGTGCTTGCCTTTTGATCGGGGGCTCGACGCGGCAGATTTTGCCAATGCGCGAGCAATTGATCCGCGCTCAAGGCTCTGGGCGTTGGCAAATCACAAAAATACCAATGCTGCACCAAGGGCGACAAGCGTTGCAACATCACGCCTACGTCTTTGTCGGCCATCGCACCCATCACCACATGAGTGGTTGGAAAGAAACCCATCGCATCCAAATTCTCAGTGAGCGTTGCAACCGCGTGCGGGTTATGTGCCACGTCCAATACCAAAGTGGGTTGACCGGGAATGATTTGAAAACGTCCAGGCAATTGCACCAAGGCCAATCCATTGCGAATCGCTTGCGCAGACACAGGCAACACATCTCGCATCGCTGTTAATGCGGCCAATACACCTGATGCATTGATGAGTTGATTGGCACCTCTTAATGCGGGGTACGCCATGCCTCCATAACGTCTACCCCGCCCTGTCCAGGCCCATTGTTGTTGATCGCCCGACACATTAAAGTCGCGCCCCACCAACCAGACATCGGCTTGAATGTATTGTGCGTAATTCACGATGCTTTCTGGCGGCACGGGGTCGCTCACAATCGCGGGCTTATTTGCACGCATGATGTGCGCTTTTTCTTTGCCAATCAATTCGCGATTAGGGCCCAAATATTCCACATGATCGATATCAATACTGGTGATGATGGCGCAATCGGTATCGATGATATTGACCGCGTCCAAACGCCCACCGAGACCAACTTCTAAAATCACCACATCTAACTCACTGAGCGATAACACACTCAACATCACCAATGTTGTAAATTCAAAATAAGAAAGCGTTGTATCTTGTCTGGCGTCTTCAACTTTTTGAAAATGCGGCAACAAAATTTTTTGATGGACAATCTCTCCACGAATGCGACAACGTTCTTCAAAATGAACCAGGTGTGGTGATGTGTAAACGCCTGTTCGATAACCCGACTCTTGCAAAATGGCTTCGAGCATCGCGCATGTCGAGCCTTTTCCATTGGTACCAGCCACTGTAAAAACAGGGCATTGAAATTGGAGGCCCATGCGCTGGGCAACAGTGCTCACACGCTCGAGCCCCATATCAATGGTGACAGGATGGTTACGCTCGCAGTGTTCGAGCCATTTAGACAAATTCATTAATTAAATATTCCTGTTAGACGAAAGGCCTTAATCAGTGCAAAATAGCGGCTGAAGCAAAAAGTTGAAAGCGGACTCTATTGTCAACCAGGTAGCCACTCACAACGTTGAGCACTCATTGTTTATTTATTTTATAAGGGTCATCCAATGAAACATACTCGTTTATCTTTTTGGGGCACATCTGCTCTTTTACTGGTTTGTCACAATGCTTTTGCAGAAGATTTGGCGCGTGTCATCTCCTCTACAGCCATCATTCAACAAGTCGCGGTTAACAAACAAGTGTGCAACACCACGCAAGTCGAAGCTCGCACTCAAAAATCAGGCGCAGGCGCCCTCATGGGCGCTATTGCAGGTGGCGCAGTGGGTAACAACATCGGCAAAGGTGACGGTCGTACAGCGGCCACCATTCTGGGTATTTTTGGCGGCGCCATTTTGGGTGACAAAGTAGAAGGCGCATCTCCTCCCGAAGTTCACAACGTTCAAAGTTGCTCTAATCAAATGGTGTATGAGCCCCGCACAGCGGGCTATCAAGTGGTTTATGAGTACGCGGGTAAACAATATTCTGCACAAATGCCACAAGACCCTGGACCTAATTTAAGAGTCAATGTAACGCCTGTGATGCCATCCAATTATTCTGGCTATCCAACACCACCCGCCAATAGCTCGGTGTACGGTACGCCACCTGGTATTTATCGTTAATTTTTTAGATTAATTTTTTGTATTCACGCGCTTCAAAGCAAGTTCATATTCTTGCTTGAGTCGCGCAATCAATTTTGCGGCAGGCATCACCGATTTAACGGCGCTAATGCCTTGACCACAACCCCAAATATCTTTCCATGCTTTTTTGGCGTCGCCACCAAAATTCATTGCACTCGGATCACTCTCGGGTAAATGCTCAGGATCTAATCCTGCATTGCGAATCGATTGGGCCAAATAATTACCATGCACACCTGTAAATAAATTACTGTAAACAATATCGTCTGATGTGGAGTCAACAATGCATTGCTTGTATTCGGGTTGTGCACGCGCTTCATCGGTAGCAATAAAAGCAGAACCGATATATGCAAAATCAGCTCCCATCGCACGAGCCGCCAAAATAGCACCGCCCGTTGAAATCGATCCGCTTAATGCAATCGGGCCGTCAAACCATTCGCGCAATTCTTGAATCAATGCAAACGGGCTTTTAACGCCTGCGTGCCCACCCGCTCCTGCGGCCACCGCAATCAAACCATCGGCACCTTTTTCAATCGCTTTGTGTGCAAACTTGTTGTTGATGATGTCGTGCAATACAACACCTCCATAACTGTGCGCGGCTTGATTGACTTCTTCTCGTGCACCCAATGATGTGATGATCACAGGAACTTTGTACTTCACGCACATCGCCATGTCGTGCTCGAGTCGATCATTGCTTTTGTGAACAATTTGATTGACGGCAAATGGCGCTGCAGTTTGCTCGGGATGCGCTTTGTTGTGCGCTGCCAAAGTTTCTGTGATCTCTGCCAACCATTCATCCAACTGAGACGCAGGACGCGAATTGAGCGAGGGCATAGAACCTATCACACCTGCTTTGCATTGCGCAATCACCAATTTGGGATTGCTAATAATAAAAAGGGGCGACCCAATAACGGGAAAAGATAGGTTTTGTAAAACAGCTGGAAGTTTAGACATGATGAATTAAAAAGATTCGAGAGCCATGGATGTAACACTATCAGCGCCGTCAACAATGGCGTCTCGCATACCTGGGACTTTACTCAAGATGTGATCTGCATAAAAACGAGCAGTACAAATTTTGGCTTGCATAAAAGGTACGTCCTCGCCTTTTGCAACAGCTTCTTCTGCCACCAACAATGCGCGCGCCAATTGCCATCCCGACATCAAGTTGCCAGCCAACATCAAATAAGGAACGCTGCCTGCAAATGCCGCATTGGGGTTAGAACTTGTATTAGCAACAATAAAATCAACCACTTCTTCAAACGCTTGGCATGCTGCACCTAATTTTTTTGCAACAGCAAGCGCATGCGCGCTGTTTTGTTTTTTTAATTCAGATTCTGTATTGGCAATTTGCGCGGCGATGGCTTTGGCTGTGTTGCCACCATCACGCGAGGTTTTACGCCCCACCAAATCATTGGCCTGAATTGCAGTTGTACCTTCATAGATGGTTAATATTTTTGCATCACGGTAATACTGCGCGGCACCTGTTTCTTCAATGAAGCCCATACCACCGTGCACTTGCACGCCCAATGATGTGACCTCCAAACTCATCTCGGTGCTAAAACCTTTCACCAAGGGCACTAAAAATTCATAGAAGGCCAAATTTTGTTGACGCGTGCTTGCGTCGGGGTGGTGATGCGAGGCGTCATAGGCCGATGCAGCCACACTGGCCATGGCACGACAACCTTCGGTGTAAGCACGCATAGTCATCAGCATGCGTCGCACATCGGGGTGATGAATGATGGGCGCCGCATCTTTGATCGATCCATCAACGGGTCTTGATTGCACACGATCACGCGCATATTGCGTGGCTTTTTGATAGGCCCGTTCGGCCACAGCAATACCTTGCACACCGACTGCATAACGCGCGGCATTCATCATGATAAACATGTATTCGAGTCCACGATTTTCTTGTCCCACCAAATAACCCACAGCACCGCCGTGATCGCCATATTGCAAGACAGCTGTGGGGCTGGCTTTGATACCCATCTTGTGTTCGATGCTGACGCAATGCACATCGTTGCGCGCACCTACCGATCCATCGGACTTAACTAAAAATTTGGGGACTACAAATAAGCTAATGCCTTTGACACCATCGGGTGCCCCTGTGACACGTGCCAACACCAAATGCACGATGTTTTCTGCCATGTCGTGCTCACCATAGGTGATAAAAATTTTGGTGCCAAATACTTTGTAAGTACCATCGACTTGAGGTTCTGCATGCGAACGCACCATCGACAAATCAGAGCCCGCTTGTGGCTCAGTGAGGTTCATCGTGCCTGTCCATTTGCCACTCACCAAATTTTCTAGATAAATGGATTTGAGATCATCACTGCCTGCAGTGATCAAGGCTTCGATCGCACCATCGGTGAGCAATGGACACAATGCAAAACTCAGATTGGCAGAGTTAAGAATTTCTACACACGCCGCACCAATTGTTTTGGGTAAACCTTGTCCACCAAAGTCAACGGGGTGTTGCAAGCCTTGCCATCCACCTTCTGAATATTGTTGATACGCCGCTTTAAAACCTTGCGATGTGGTGACATGTCCATCTTTAAAAAAAGATGGTTTGGTGTCGCCCGCCCAATTGAGAGGTGCCACCACGTCTTGATTAAACCTTGCACACTCTTCTAAAACAGCTTGAGCTGTATCTACACCCGCATCTGCAAACGCAGGCAATTGTGCTATCTGCTCTAAATTGGCCAGATGCACCATGTTAAATATCATATCTTTAACGGGCGCGATGTAACTCATAACAGCCTTACTTGATCAAAGTTTGGATACCAATTCTGGAACGGCTTGAAACAAGTCTGCTTCCAAACCAAAATCAGCAACGCTAAAAATAGGCGCTTCAGGATCTTTGTTAATAGCAACAATGACCTTGCTGTCTTTCATACCCGCCAAGTGTTGAATTGCACCGCTAATGCCGCACGCCACATACAACTGTGGTGCAACGATTTTTCCGGTTTGACCCACTTGCCAATCGTTGGGTGCATAACCTGCATCCACCGCTGCACGACTCGCACCCATCGCTGCGCCGAGTTTGTCGGCCAAGGGCGTGATCACTTCTGAAAACTTTTCTGCACTGCCTAATGCGCGACCACCAGAGACGATGATTTTTGCAGCCGTGAGTTCGGGTCTGTCATTTTTTGCAATCTCACTACCCATGTATTTACTTTTACCGCTGTCAGCAGTGGCAGTAATTGATTCAATCGACGCAGAACCACCGGTTATTGCCGCCGCATCAAAACCTGTGGTACGAACAGTGATGACTTTGATCGCGTCACTTGATTGCACAGTTGCGATCGCATTACCTGCATAGATGGGACGCTCGAAAGTGTCTGGCGATTCAACTTTTGTGATGTCAGAAATTTGTGCCACATCCAATTTGGCTGCAACGCGTGGTGACACGTTTTTACCGCCTGCAGTGGATGGAAACAAAATGTGCGTGTAGTTGTTTGCAATCGCCACCACTTGAGATGCGATGTTTTCTGCTAATGCATGCTCCAACGCAATTGAATCTGCATGCAATACCTTAGAGACACCTACAATGGATGCAGCGGCTTTGGCTGCACCCTCTGCTTGATGGCCTGCAACCAATACATGAAGGCCTCCACCACACGCCAAAGCGGCTGTAATGGTGTTAAGTGTGGAGGGCTTGATCGAATCGTTGTCGTGTTCAGCAATAACCAATGTTGTCATTTCAAATCACCTTTGCAACATTTTTGAGTTGATGGACCAATGCATCGACATCGGCAACCTTGATACCTGCACTGCGCTTGGGTGGCTCTGTGACTTTGAGTGTTTTGATGCGAGGCGCGACATTCACACCCAAGTCTTCGGGCTTGTAGTTGTCGAGTTGTTTTTTCTTGGCCTTCATGATGTTGGGCAAAGTCACGTAGCGAGGTTCATTCAATCGCAAGTCGGTGGTGATGATGGCGGGCAATGTCAGCGCCAATGTTTCTAATCCACCATCGACTTCGCGTGTAACGTTAACGCTCGTTGCTGAGAGCTCAACCTTGGATGCAAATGTGGCTTGCGGCCAATCGGCCAATGCGGCAAGCATTTGACCCGTTTGATTGCAATCGTCGTCGATGGCTTGCTTGCCCAAAATGACCAAGCTGGGTTGCTCTTTGTCAATCAATGCTTTGAGTAATTTGGCAACAGCCAAGGGTTGAAGTTCTTCTGTGGTTTCAACCAAGATGCCACGGTCTGCGCCAATCGCCATCGCTGTGCGCAAAGTTTCTTGGCATTGCGCAACACCGCAAGATACGGCGATCACTTCGGTGACCAAACCTTTTTCTTTTAAACGAACCGCTTCTTCAACAGCGATTTCATCAAATGGATTCATGCTCATTTTGACGTTGGCAATATCAACACCCGTTTGATCGGATTTGACGCGCACTTTGACGTTGTAGTCCACAACGCGTTTGACAGGCACAAGGACCTTCATGGAATTAACTCCTGATGGAAATGGATTGACGTTAACGTAAACGTCATATTGTAGAACGAACACAGTCGATATTCGAATGGTCGTTCTTTTTTGCAATCACAATCTTAATAGAGAGCACCAGAGAAAAAGTAATTCAAAGGGCTACATCCTGCGCCCTGAGACCCTAGCTGCCCATTTGGATGTCGCGGTGGTGAACGGCCAAGGGGATCTTGGCCAGGCGCAAAGCGTCCAAAACTGCCAAATTAACCTTAGAGCGCAAAGTGGTGTTACCGCGCTCGGGCTCATCGGTCCAAAAAGACAATTGGAACTCGAGCCCTTCGAGCGCCACCTGCGTTAGATGCGCAGCAGGCAATGGCGTTTTTAAAACATCATCAACAGATAAAGCGGCATTGATTAACAAAGCTTGTACGCGATGCGCATCTTGTTGATGCGACACCATGTATTTGGCATTAATCACCACATTGGATGAATGCAATGTGAAATTTTCAATTCGATTAGTAAGTAAAAATTCATTGGGCACAATCGACTCTTTGCCACCTGCGTCTCGAATTACTGTGAATCGAGTTTTGATATCAGTGACACAACCTTCGAAGTGATCAACCTTGACGTGGTCACCAATACGTACCGATCGTTCTAACAAAATCACAAAGCCACTCACATAGTTGGCGGCGAGTTTTTGCAAACCCAAACCTAAGCCCACACCCAGCGCTCCACCGAGCACCGACAAAGCAGTTTGATCAACACCCACCAGCGACAACGAAATAAAAAAACCCATCGCCAATAAAGCCGTGCGTAGCACATTGGCCGCCACTTGGCGAATGGATAAATCATCAAACACACGAGCGAGCAATCGGGTCTCAATGGCAGAAGCCAACCACAAACTCAAGCCCATCACCAAGCCAGACGCAATCAAGGCTTCGATGATGGTTCTCATGTCAATGCGCAATTTGCCAAAGTGAATTTGAATGCGCTCGAGTTCGATCAACAAGGGTTGCGCCAAATAAATAATCCACAAAAAAACCAACAACCACACTAACCAGGACAATGTTTTTTCAGCATGGTGAATTTTTTGATGGCGTGGTTTGATCCAAACGAAAATTTTCGCACCGATGCGTAAAAAAACAATGGTAAATAAAATCCATCTCGCCACTGGCGAGGGCCCAAACAATTGGCTTAATAATTCTTCCAATTCACTCATGCTTTTAGCTTACCATGGCTTGCGTGTGACATCCAACTTTCAATTGATTACACTTAAGCATCTATGCAGTATTTGATCCGCTTATTTTTTTTAATCGCCTTGGGCTTGTTACACGCCACGACGGCGGGCGCAGTAGCAAGTGACAAACACCGCGCCAAGGCCAAGGCGCATCGCGTCATCATGGGCAAGGCATTTGGTCAACGAGAAGACGCGATGGCTTTAGCCAAACAACTGGCGGATAAACATCAATTGCCGCTGGTTTGGACTCAATACCAAATCGCACACGCTCGTTTTGCGCCAGCGATTCCTCAGTTGGTACTGCCCCCTGCCGTTGCGCAAGCCAAAAACTGGGCAGCGTACCGCGAACGGTTTATTGAACCCAAACGCATTGCCGCAGGTGTTGCGTTTTGGAATTCCCATCAATCCACACTTGACAAAGCACAAGCCACTTATGGTGTGCCTGCGAGTTTGATTGTTGCCATCTTGGGTGTTGAAACTTTATATGGCCAACACATGGGCGCGTATCGCGTAATTGATGCACTCACCACATTGAGTTTGCATTTTCCTGAAGCGCATCCACGCGCGCAAGAGCGGCGTGAATTTTTTCAAAAAGAGTTGGGTTATTTTTTAATACAGATGCGCAAAGAGCTCACCAAAAAACCAATTTTAGGTAGCTATGCAGGCGCTATGGGCTTGCCACAATTCATGCCATCGAGTTGGGCGCAATTTGCAGTGGACTTTGACGGCGACGGTCATATTGACTTGATTAAAAACACCACTGATGCGATTGGTTCAGTCGCTCATTATTTTCGATCTTTTGGCTGGAAAACAGGCATGCCTACTCATTACGCCGTTGACTTGCAATCCAAAGAAAAAGATTTGGATGATTTGTTGGTGCCCGATATTTTGCCGAGTTTTTCTGTGGCCGATTTAAAAACCAAAGGCGCGTTGATTGAAGAAAGAGGACAACAACATGTGGGGCCTCTGGCATTAGTGGAATTACACAATGGTGGCGCAACGCCCAGTTATGTGATTGGTACCGACAATTTTTATGTGATCACGCGCTACAACTGGAGCAGTTATTACGCGATGGCGGTGATTGAGTTGAGCGAAACGCTTGCACGAGAAATCAAAAAAACGCCATAATCTTTGGCACCATTCAACGATTTGCCAATCCCTTAGGAAATAGAGAAATCGCATGTCAAACGAAGCCTCCATCACGAGCAAAGGTCAAACGACTATTCCAAAAAACATTCGAGACAGTTTTTCTATAAACGCAGGAGACCGCATGACTTTTACATTAATGCCCGATCACACAGTTGTCATGCGACTTAAAACCAAGAGTGTGTTGAACCTTGCGGGCTCTCGTCATAAAATGGGGAGAAAATCTCTTTCAGTGAAACAATTGTCACGCTAATGCTAGGTATTGTCACTAACGTCCTCGTTCGCTTTTTAATACGAGATGGAAAAGAACAATTTAACAAAGCTCGCAAACTAATAAAGCGTGAACTCGCAAACGGCAAAAGTGTTTTTATCAACCAATTGGTTTTACTGGAAACAGAGTGGGTATTACGCAGTCTATATGGCTTAACAAAAATACAACTGCTGCAGACGATTTCAGGCTTACTAGACGCAATTGACGTTCAACTCGAAGATGAGTCTGATGTAGAAGAAGCACTTTTTATTTGGCGCGATGCCAAGGCCGATTTTGCGGACTGTTTAATTGGTGCCAGAAACAGACGACTCGGATGAAGGTCAACTGCAACCTTCGATATCAAAGCATCAAACTTTAAACAAATCTTTGTATTGATCGCGCAATAAATTCTTTTGCACTTTGCCCATGGTGTTGCGGGGCAACTCATCAACCACAAAACATTTTTTGGGAATTTTAAAATTGGCCAATTTAGATTTAAGGTCTGCAATGACTGCGTCGGCAGAAACCTGTGCCTTAGGCTTTGCAATTATCACCGCCACACCCACTTCACCAAAATCAGGATGCGCAACGCCAATCAATGCGCTTTCTGCAACACCTGACATCTCATTGATACAGCCTTCAATTTCCGCAGGGTAAACGTTGTAACCACCGCTGATGATGAGGTCTTTGCTGCGACCCACAATGCGCACATAACCGCGCGCATCGGTAGCACCCACATCGCCTGTTTTAAAATAACCGTCGGTGGTAAATTCTTCGGCCGTTTTTTCGGACATACGCCAATAGCCTTTAAAAATATTAGGGCCCTTGACTTGAATGCCGCCCACCTCATCCACGCCCAAACGATTGCCTGAGTCGTCTTGCACACGCAGACTCACCCCTGGCAAAGGAAAACCTACAGTTGATCCACGACGCTCTTCTTGATTGTTGTATCTTGCATCGGCACGATAAGGATTGGATGTGAGCATCACCGTCTCACTCATACCGTAGCGCTCCAAGATGGTATGACCAGTTTTGTCTTGCCACTCTTTGAATGTTTCAATTAACAAAGGTGCAGATCCTGCAACAAACAAACGCATGTGGCTGAGTTGTTCGCGCGTTAACGTTTTTTCAGTCAGCATGCGCACATACAAAGTAGGTACACCCATAAATACAGTGGCGCGTTTCATGTCTGCAATAGCGCGTTGCGGATCAAATTTGCTGTGCCACAACATTTTGGAGCCATTGAGCAATGCGCCATGCAAAGCCACAAACAAACCATGCACATGAAAAATAGGCAACACATGAATCAACACGTCACCAGGTACCCAACCCCAATAATCTTTGAGCGTTTTTGCATTGCTCAATAAATTATCATGCGTGAGCATCGCGCCTTTGCTTCTGCCCGTGGTACCGCTGGTGTACAAAATCGCAGCCAAATCGTCAGCAGCGCACATTGCGGGTTTGTGCTGATCGCTGTGATGCGCTGCGCGCTCTAGTAGCGTGCCTGTTCGATCATCGTTGAGCGTGAACACGTGTTGCGTGCCCAATTGAAAAGCAATCTTACTTACCCAACTGAAATTTTTTCCTGAACACACCACAACAGCAGGTTGCGCGTTATCAATGAAGTATTGGATTTCTGCGCTTTGATAGGCGGTATTGAGGGGTAAAAAAACATGGCCTGCTCGCAACACGGCCAAATACAACATCATGGCTTCAACCGATTTATCCACTTGAACAGCAATGCGCGAACGCGCTGGTAACTGAAGATGCTCAATCAAATTAGCCAACATGGCCGTAGCGCGTTCTAAATCTTGCCAAATGTATTTGAGGTCGTTGTCGGTTACGACGGCGACTGATTTCAAGTCATGGGGGAATGCGGCTCTCAAAGCCACGAAAAGATTGTGGTTCATGGTTTGTAGGGTATCAACACAAGAGCGCCTGATGCGCTCTATATTTGGAATATCAGTCTAGTTTAGCGCCAGAAACTTTGACCACTTCTGTCCATTTTTTTATTTCAGATGAAACAAAAGTGCCAAATTGCGGGCCCGTCACGCTTGGAAATTCAGCGCCGTTGCTGGACCAAATTGCTTTAATCTCGTCAGCGGCTTGAATTTTTTTCACCTCTTCAATCATGCGCGCTTGCACATCTGCCGGAGTTCCCTTGGGAGTCCACAAACCATACCAAGTCGTCACGTTGTAATCGGGGAAACCCAATTCTGCCGAACAAGGTACATCGGGGAAAGCTGGACTGCGTTTGTTACCTGAGACCATCAATGCTTTGATACGACCGCCTTTGATGTGTCCGGCAGATGAACCTAATCCATCAAACATCATATCCACATTGCCTGCAATCAAATCTTGCAATGCAGGACCTGCACCACGATAAGGAATGTGCGTGATAAAAGTTTTGCTTTGAATTTTAAATAATTCACCCGCTAAATGATGCGAAGTACCACCACCTGCGGATCCATAATTGAATTTACCAGGACTCTTTTTAACGGTCTCTAAAAACGCTTTGAAGTCACCAGAAAAACTTTTTGGATTGACCACCAAAACTTGAGGCACACTGGCCACCAATGCAATCGGTACAAAATCTTTTTCGAGTTCGTAATCGAGTTTGGGATACATCGATGGTGCAATCGAGTGATGCACAGCACCCATAAAAACAGTGTATCCATCAGGGGCGGCTTTGGCAGCAACACCCGCACCCAAATTACCGCCCGCACCACCGCGGTTATCAATAATTAGTTGCTTGCCCGTGAGCTTAGAAAACGAAGCCGACATGGGACGCGCGAAGGTATCAGTCCCGCCACCCGCTGGAAATGGAACTACAACCGTTACAGGCTTGTTAGGCCATGAGCCTTGAGACCATGCAGAACCAACAGCCATTGCGCCAGCAGCAAACTGCAACATATTTCGACGACTAAAAAAACCGCTCATACTCGTCTCCTTTTAAATTGAGGTCAGATAACAATTAAATTAACAATTAATCTAACATTGCTTGATTATCTGCCTATCAACTGCGTCTTGAATATTAATGGTAAACCCTTGTTGGATTGAGCGATTTCCAGGTCATTGCCACGCCTATCAAAATCATGGGCACGCACAACCACTGCCCCATGCTCAAACCCGCACCGAGCAATCCAAGATGTGCATCAGGTTCGCGAAAATATTCGGAGAGAAAACGCAAGCATCCATATCCCAATAAAAACACACCCGAAACAAATCCAGTGGGCTTGGGTTTGCGAGCAATGAACCACAACACAACAAACAACAACAAGCCTTCTAATAAAAATTGGTAAATCTGTGACGGATGCCTTGAGATCATCGATCCGCTTTGCGGAAAAATCATTGCCCACGGCAACGAAGGATCGGCCTCGCGCCCCCACAATTCACCATTAATAAAATTACCCACCCGCCCAGCCGCCAATCCTGTGGGTACACACGGCGCAATAAAGTCGGTGACTTGCAGCCAAGGCAAGCCTTGACGATAAGCATAAAAAAACATTGCCAAAATAACGCCTAACATACCGCCATGAAAACTCATGCCGCCTTGCCAAACATAAAAAATCTCAATCGGATTGCCTGCGTAATAACCGAATTTATAAAACAAACAATAGCCCACGCGGCCACCCAACACCACGCCTAAAACCCCGTAAAACAAGAGATCTTCTGCCTGTTGAACGCCCCACTTTCCCTGAATTTGCAAATCGGCCCACGGTAGGTGACGCAAACGCAAACGAGCCAGCAACATAAAGAGTAAAAAAGCCACCATGTAAGTAATGCCATACCAATGGATGGACAATGGACCCACGGACAGGGCAACAGGATTAAATTGAGGATGAGTCAGCATGACTCGCATTGTGCCTGCATCCTGGTGCCATAGCGTTAAACTCTTGTTTTTTTCCAACATCCCAGACGAAACACATCATGGCGACAAAAATCATTCCTATCAATCGACGCTCAGCCAATATCACCGAAGGCAAATCACGCGCTCCCAACCGATCCATGTACTACGCCATGGGTTACACAGAAAGTGATTTCGGCAAACCCATGGTGGGCGTTGCCAATGGTCACAGCACCATCACTCCTTGCAACAGCGGTTTACAAAAATTAGCCGATGCTGCGATTGAAGGTATCGAAGAAGCAGGCGGCAACGCACAAGTATTTGGAACACCCACTATTTCAGACGGCATGGCCATGGGTACTGAAGGCATGAAATACAGTTTGATCAGTCGAGAAGTGATTTCCGATTGCATCGAAACATGCGTGCAAGGTCAATGGATGGATGGCGTGTTGGTGGTGGGCGGTTGCGACAAAAATATGCCCGGCGGCATGATGGGCATCTTGCGCGCCAACGTTCCGGCTATTTATGTTTATGGCGGAACAATTTTGCCGGGTCATTACAAAGGACAAGACCTCAATATCGTGAGCGTGTTTGAAGCCGTTGGACAAAATTCTGCGGGCAAAATGAGTGATGCCGATTTGCGCGAAATTGAAATGCGCGCTATTCCTGGAACAGGTTCTTGCGGCGGCATGTACACTGCCAACACCATGTCGTCTGCATTTGAAGCATTAGGGATGTCATTGCCCTTTTCTTCCACCATGGCCAACCCACACGATGAGAAACAAAACTCGGCCAAAGAGTCGGCTAAAGTTTTAATTGAAGCGATTAAAAAAGATATCAAGCCGCGCGACATCGTCACCAAAAAATCTTTAGAGAATGCGGTGGCTGTCATCATGGCCACAGGTGGATCCACCAATGCTGTGTTGCATTTTTTAGCGATTGCACATTCAGCACAAGTGGATTGGACCATTGATGACTTTGAGCGCATGCGCAAAAAAGTTCCCGTCATTTGTGATTTAAAACCCAGCGGAAAATATTTAGCCGTTGATTTACACAAAGCAGGTGGCATTCCACAAGTCATGAAAGTGTTGCTCAACGCTGGCTTGTTACATGGCGACTGCCTCACCATCAGCGGTCAAACCATTGCAGAAACACTCAAAGATATTCCAGACGTGCCACGCGCGGATCAAGATGTCATTCGCACCATTGATAAAGCGCTTTACAAAGAAGGCCATTTGGCCATTCTCAAAGGCAATTTATCACCCGAAGGAGCGGTTGCAAAAATCACAGGTCTTAAGATGCCTGTAATGACTGGACCCGCACGCGTGTTTGACGATGAGCAATCTGCATTGCAAGCCATTTTGGACGGCAAAATCAAAGCGGGTGACGTGATGGTATTGCGTTATTTGGGACCCAAAGGCGGACCGGGCATGCCAGAGATGTTGGCACCCACTGGCGCTCTCATTGGTGCAGGACTGGGCGAAAGCGTAGGTCTCATCACTGATGGTCGATTCTCTGGCGGCACATGGGGCATGGTCGTCGGTCACGTAGCGCCTGAGGCTGCAGCGGGTGGCACGATTGCTTTTATTCATGAAGGCGACTCCATTACTATTGATTCACATCAACTGTTATTGCAACTTAACGTGCCAGAATCAGAAATTGCAAATCGCAAAAAAGGCTGGACTCCTCCTGCACCTCGTTACACACGTGGCGTTCAGGCCAAATTTGCATTCAATGCATCCAGCGCGAGCAAAGGTGCAGTTTTAGATAACTACTAAAAGGAATTGAAAATGAAATTGTTTTTGACAGCTGCATTAAGTTTTTGCGCCATTACGCCATCATTTGCTGATCAAGCATTGGCCACCAGCAAAAATTGCATGGCTTGTCACAATGTTGATAAAAAAATTGTTGGCCCCTCTTACAAAGATATTGCAAAAAAATACGCAGCCGACAAAGCAGCCCCTGACAATCTCGCCAAAAAAATCATACAGGGTGGGTCTGGTGCATGGGGACCTGTACCCATGCCAGCCAATCCTCAAGTCAGCGAAGCTGAATCTAAAAAATTGGCTGCTTGGGTTTTGAGTCTTAAATAATCAATTGTTTTCAGACAACTGATCGAGAATTGCAGGGTTTTCTAAAGTAGAAGTGTCTTGTGTGATCGCCTCACCTTTGGCAACCGATCGCAACAGTCGACGCATGATTTTTCCCGAACGTGTTTTGGGTAAATTATCACCAAATCGAATGTCCTTGGGTTTTGCAATCGGCCCAATTTCTTTAGCGACATGATCGCGCAAAATTTTTGCAATTTGTTTGGCTTCTTCACCCACAGGGCGTGAGCGCTTTAAAACCACAAACGCACAAATAGCCTCACCCGTTGTGTCGTCGGGTCTGCCTACAACCGCCGCTTCAGCTACCAGCTCGGTGCAACTCACCAGTGCAGATTCAATTTCCATTGTGCCCATGCGGTGACCCGACACATTGAGTACATCGTCAATGCGGCCCGTGATCGTGAAGTAACCTGTTCTTTTATCACGAATGGCGCCATCACCCGCCAAATAATATTTGCCTTTGAAATCTTCGGGGTAATAACTCTTTTTGAAACGCTCGGGATCTCCCCAAATATTCCGAATCATTGAAGGCCATGGACGCTTGACCACCAAAATACCACCTTGACCCCAAGGTACATCTTTGCCTGTTTCATCAACGATTGCAGTAGCAATTCCGGGGAAAGGCAATGTGCAAGAACCAGGCACCATTGGCGTTACACCAGGCAAAGGCGTGATCATGTGACCGCCTGTTTCCGTTTGCCAAAATGTATCCACAATTGGACAACGACCACCGCCTACATGCTTGTGATACCACTCCCATGCAGCAGGGTTGATCGGCTCACCCACCGAACCGAGCAATCGCAAACTCGACAAGTTGTAACTCTTTGGGTGCACAGCATCGTTGGCTTCAGCCGCCTTAATCAAAGAGCGAATCGCAGTAGGTGCAGTATAAAAAATACTCACCTTGTGATCTTGAATCATTTTCCAAAAACGTCCTGCATCTGGAAATGTAGGCACACCTTCAAAAACAATTTCTGTTCCGCCCAAAGCCAAAGGCCCATAAGTGATGTAAGTGTGACCGGTGACCCAACCGATATCGGCGGTACACCAAAACACATCGTTGTCTTTTAAATCAAATGTCCATTGGGTTGTGAGTGCCGCGTGCAACAAATAACCACCTGTACTGTGTTGAACACCTTTGGGCTTGCCTGTTGATCCCGATGTGTACAACAAAAACAATGGGTGTTCTGCTTCAACCCACTCAGGCTCGCAGGTCGTCGCTTGATGATCGACCACATCTTGCGTCCACACATCAAATTCAGCTTTCATATTGACAGTGGCGCCCGAACGCTTCACAACCATCACATGCTTGATGCTGTCGCATCCGCCTAAACTCAAAGCCTCATCCACAATGGATTTAAGAGGCAATAGCTTTCCACCGCGCACCTGATGATCAGCCGTGATGACCAACTTAGATCCGGTGTCTTCAATGCGATCGCGCAAAGATTGCGCACTAAATCCTCCAAACACCACAGAATGCGTTGCACCAATGCGCGCGCACGCTTGCATCGCAGCCACACCATCGATGGACATGGAAATATAAATAATGACGCGATCACCTTTGACAATACCCAAAGACTTCATCGCATTGGCGTATTGACACGTGCGCGCCAACAATTGCGAGTAAGTGGTCTTGGTCACTTCACCGCCATCGCCTTCAAAAATCAACGCAGTTTTATTACCCAAACCTTTTTCGATGTGTCGATCTAAACAGTTGTATGAAGCGTTGAGCGTGCCATCTTCAAACCATTTAAAAAATGGCGCATTGCTCTCGTTCAAAATTTTGGTGAAGGGTTTTTTCCAAGAAATCAAACGACGCGCTTGATCGGCCCAAAAACCTTCGTAATCGTCTTCGGCTTTTTTGCAAAGCGCCAGATAGGCAGGCATGCCCGAAATCGTGGCCTGCTGGACAAATTGCGCAGATGGTTGATAAATGGGCGTATCGGTCGTGCTCATGGGGGGTCTCCTCGGAAAATATTTTTTGTCAGGGCTGAACTGTCGCTCGCGGCTCTTACAAGGTACTGACTTTGCCTAAGCTTACACAAAGGCTGTGGCGCGGACCTCAGGGTTTGCCTAGAATCGGGGGTTTGGTGCTAATGATTGCAAGAATGTCTAACCTTCCTCCATCCCCCCCTCCAGGCCTTCGTCCCAACTTTGTGGCGCAACTCATTTTTGCCAGCCGCTGGTTGCAGCTGCCTCTTTATTTAGGCCTGATCTTGGCGCAAGGCTTGTACGTCTATCATTTTTGGGTGGAATTAATCCACTTGCTAGAAGCCGCATTTGGCAGTCAAAACGCTTTGCAAGAACTCATCAGTAGCATTGGCTACAAATCCGACATTGCGATCAATGGCCTCAATGAAACCATCATCATGCTGGTGGTTTTGGCACTCATCGATGTGGTGATGATTTCTAATTTACTCATCATGGTCATCATCGGCGGCTATGAAACATTTGTCTCACGTATGTATTTGGAAAATCACCCCGATCAACCCGAGTGGCTCAATCATGTCAATGCATCTGTTTTAAAAGTTAAATTAGCCACTGCCATTATTGGCATTTCGTCCATTCATCTGCTTAAAACATTCATCAACGCGGCCAACTATGATGTAAAGGTGTTGATGTGGCAGTCCATCATTCACATCACATTTTTGCTCAGCGCCATGGCCATTGCTTACACCGATCGCCTGATGACAAATAACAATCAGCACTAACAAATTTTCATCACCTCAACCGTGCATTACACTTCAACACCATGACCATCATCAAAGAAAACGATTTAATCGAATCCATCGCCGCCGCATTACAATACATAAGCTATTACCATCCCGCAGACTACATCACGCATTTGGCACGCGCCTACGAACGAGAGCAATCATCCGCAGCCAAGGATGCCATTGCGCAAATTCTCACCAACAGCAAAATGAGTGCGATGGGTCACAGACCGATGTGTCAAGACACTGGTATCGTCAATGTGTTTTTAAAAGTGGGTATGGGATTGCGTCTAGATGGCTTTAGCGGCAGTTTAGAAGATGCCATTAACGAAGGCGTGCGTCGCGGCTACAACCATCCCGACAATACTTTGCGCGCATCAATTGTGGCCGATCCACAATTTGCAAGAAAAAATACAAAAGACAACACTCCTGCTGTGATTTTTACAGAATTGGTTCCTGGCAATCAATTAGAAGTAACAGTTGCAGCCAAAGGCGGTGGCTCAGAAAACAAATCCAAAATGATCATGCTCAACCCCAGCGACAGCATTGTGGATTGGGTTTTAAAAACAGTGCCTACCATGGGCGCGGGATGGTGTCCACCTGGCATGCTCGGAATTGGTATTGGTGGCACAGCAGAAAAAGCCATGCTGATGGCCAAGGAAAGTTTGATGGACGATTTGGATATGTATAAACTACAAATCAAATCATCCAAAGACGAAAAACTCACACAGACCGAAGAATTACGTTTAGAAATTTATGACAAAGTCAACGCATTAGGAATTGGCGCACAAGGTTTAGGTGGACTCACCACGGTGCTCGATATCAAAATTAAAATGTACCCGACCCATGCAGCCAGCAAACCCGTGGCAATGATTCCCAATTGCGCGGCAACGCGTCACGCACATTTTGTGATGGATGGCTCGGGTCCTGTTTATTTAGATCCACCCAGCCTCGACACATGGCCCAATGTCAATTGGACACCCGATACACAAAAGAGCAAACGCGTTGATCTCAATAAACTCACGAAACAAGAAGTGGCGAGTTGGAAACCTGGCGACACTTTGCTGTTAAACGGAAAAATGTTGACAGGACGTGATGCTGCGCACAAACGCATTCAAGACATGCTGGCCAAGGGCGAGAAGTTACCCGTTGACTTCACCAATCGCATCATTTATTACGTCGGCCCCGTTGATCCTGTTCGCGATGAAGCCGTTGGACCTGCAGGCCCCACCACCTCCACACGCATGGATAAATTCACCGAAATGATGTTGGCTGAAACTGGATTGATTGCGATGGTGGGTAAAGCAGAACGTGGTCCCACTGCGATTGCTGCGATTCAAAAACACAAGTCTGCCTATTTAATGGCTGTCGGTGGTGCCGCTTATTTGGTATCTAAAGCCATCAAGCATTCAAAAGTTGTGGGCTTTGCCGACTTAGGCATGGAGGCCATCTATGAATTTGATGTGGTTGATATGCCGGTAACAGTAGCCGTTGACGCGGGCGGAACGAGTGCACACATCACAGGTCCTGCCGAATGGGGAAAAAGAATCGCAACGGGTGAATTTATAGGGATTAAGGTGGGTGCAGCTTAAATCAATGCAAGTGGCGCGGTCTGCGCCCGCCACCGTGAGAACCTCCACCCGATCCGCCATTAGAGCCACCACCGGAACCGCGTGGTGGCTTGCCCAATTCAAGTGAATTAACCAAATCATCAAAGCGTTGCGCAAAGAGTTTGTCTATTTCATCAACAACGCCGTTGAGCTCTGATCCGTCAAAGTGACGCTCCATCAAATGCACCACATCTTCAATAAGCAAATCACGTTGCACTTGCATAATGGCTGCAGGTGTAGGCCCAACAAACACCATTAGAAAATCATCACGGGACTCGTCCTCTTCGGTCTCTTCGCTTTGCTCAAACTCGGTATCATAAAAAGTAATTTCTAAAGCAGCACCTCCTGCGGCCACTTCGTTTAAACCCATACACACATCATCGAGCACATGTCGGAAATTTTCGTCACCAGGTACCGTCCAACACAATTGCAAAACGCCTTCTTGGTGTTTGATTTGAATGCCTGGTTCTTCTTCATAAAAACTAGAAGCACCTTCAGACATTGAACGCGCACCTGCATAAGCCCACAAAGGCTTAAGAGCTTCAGAAATTTGAGCTTCATCGACGTCATCGCGCAAAGGAACCTCGCCGTGGACGTGAATCTCAAAAGGTGGTGTGTATCGGGTCATGGTTCATGATGATAACAAGGTAAAAAGAATGAGCAAGTATGAAGGGGTAAATAATATAA
>Ga0214919_10001964_pt1 | contig 32916 bp, 28 predicted proteins | sample LL1503_MetaG_FD_177994 | JGI IMG/M metagenome (GOLD analysis project Ga0214919, IMG submission 177994) | Freshwater microbial communities from Lake Lanier, Atlanta, Georgia, United States - LL-1503 | ecosystem: Environmental > Aquatic > Freshwater > Lake | place: USA: Georgia | collected... | reverse complement strand
AAACAAATCAAAGACTTAGAAATTGCAAAGAAAAGATTTGAGTCGGACATTAAAGATATTACTAAACAAATAGCAACTACAAATGGTTCTATATCATCATTACAGACTTATATAGATAGTATCAAGCAAAAGATGAATGAGGTTAAGGACTTAGAAGAAAAGAACCGATTATACACCTATTATTTAGATGCTGTAAAGAGAGATGGTATTCCATATGAATTGATTTCAAAAGCATTACCTGTTATTGAGAATGAGGTAAACAATATCCTTGCACAAGTTGTAGACTTTGGTGTTACAATGGAAATGGATGGTAAATCAATCAATGCAAAAATAGTTTACGAAGACCAGGAATGGCCATTAGAGATGTGTAGTGGTATGGAGAAGTTCGTTAGTGGACTTGCTATTAGAGTTGCACTTATCAATGTATGTAACTTACCTCGCCCGAATTTCTTAGTAGTAGATGAAGGGTTTGGAACATTAGACGCAGATAACTTATCGTCTTTATTTATGATGATGCAGTATCTTAAAACTCAATTTGATTTTATCTGGGTCATTTCTCACTTAGAACAAATGAGAGATATCGTAGATGGATTGATAGAAATAAAAAAAGTAAATGGGTTTAGTAAGATTGATTTCTAAGAACAACCTTATCAGCCTTCAACACACTAGATTGTGGTTTTGAGACACCGACGTGTTTTTTGATTAGATTTTCAACTAGGCTACCCATTTTGAACCCGTGTTCTTCACAATAATCTTTGAGAAGTTCATGGGTTTCTTTTTTGATTTGTAACATTGCGTATTTCATAACTTATTTATTTTTCTTTAGTATTATATAATGTATATTAGTTTTCTTTAGATAAATATGTTATTATTCTTTTTTTGACAATATTTATGTAAAAGATTAAATGGCAGTTATACAAAAAACTTTATTTGCTAAAAACTTAGATAGGTACGCCACATTGGTAAACGATACAGAGGCCGGTAGTAAATATTTCAAAATAACAGAATTACCCGATACGTTTACAGGAGGTAAGAATGCATTTTTGGTAGCTGGAGGTCCTGAATTGGTTGGTGACACAAAAATACAAATCGAACTTAAAGATTCAAATGGTGATGTAATTTACCATGAACCTGGAGAAGGTTTGATATCATCTTCTATAAATGGAGAAAATTTTGTAACCGAATACTATGAAGGTATTTCTAAAGTTGTTTCTGTTTACATTTATCCAGATACCGCATATGGTGCATGTACCCTTACAATATTAGGTGAATTAAGTCAATATATTGATGAAAATGGTATTACTCAAATAGTTCCTGCAGATTGGGAAAATAAATATAATGTTAAATGGCAAAAAACTATAAACGTAAATCCATCACTTGCTAATACTACAAAGATTAGGTTTTATCAAAGGCCACAAGCTACAATTACTGAAATATTAAATCCTATTTACACAATAGTTAGTGGTAGCAAAGTTGCAAGTGGGGTTACTCAATCATTTGCAGATATTAAACTTTCCAATTTAGAAACATTTGCAGGGGATGTGAAAAGAGTTAAAGTATTTAGAACATCCGAAGGTGATATATCGGATTTCGATTTAATACAAGATATATTAGTTGAGTCAAAAGAATTATTAACATCATATGGTTTGTCAGGAAGTGTAATAGGCCAAACAGGTATATTAACATCGGAAACACTTAAAAATTATTGGAACACCGGTTCATTAAATGCATTTCTTACATCTAGTAGAGTTGAGAGTGGAGTTAGATTAACGGGTAGTGGGTATTTCACATATACATCATCTTTGGATATAAAAAGTACAAATACTTACGAATTAAATTTAGATGCATTTTATTCATCATCTACCGCAAGTAATTTAGGAATTTATTTAGTTTCAGGTTCAACAAGTAGTAGTATTGCAACTTTAACTGGAACAGCCCCTACAAAAAATTTATTAGATACAATAATACCATTCAAAATAACCAAAGACTATCCATCGGCCAGTTTATATTTTTCACAATCGCGAGGGGAGTGGCATTTGGGAAACATTAGTTTGAAACTTTCACAAGATACAGCATTTTCACCTGATGAGATTTCGTTTGTTACAACAATGCCAACGGATATTAATAATCAAACTTATAATTTCAAATTTGAATTTTATGATGTAAATAATAACTATGTACCTGTGGCGGTAACTCAAAGTGCAGTATTTACAGGGGGCAATGTAGCTGCTACCGCTAAATTATTAACATTTCAAACCGATAGAAGTGCATTTAGATTTAGTACAGGTTCATTTGGTAATCCTGCAAATCAAACGGTTAAATTTTCAACACAAAAAACAAATTTAACAGGTTCAGTAACATACGCATCATCTGCATTTGATATTGGTGGAAATTATATTACGCCTGCAAGTTATGCTGGAACTTATCCAGGTACTTTAACAAACGTAAGTGATAATGGTGCACTATTAACTATTGCTAATTTTAGTGGAAGTGTTACAAATACAATAATTGGTTCAATTGTTTATACGGCATCATGTGAAAATTTTATAGAATTTGAAACCATTTATAGATTTGAAGATGGTGATAATGCACCTGGTGTGTTTGTCACTTCAAATACAAATCAATTTATTTATAAAGCAACAGACTTATCTCTAAATCCATCGGGACAAATAATAACAATAGAAGCTAAACGTAAAAATTTAGCGTCGGCAGTAACACCATTAACTGTAAATTCTGGAAGTGGAAAGCCTGGATTAACTTTTGTTTCTACCAATGCAACCAATGGTGTAGATACATATACAATATCGGGCACATCATATCCACATTCAACAGGTGAAACAATTTATTCTATTTCCGGTTCTGACCAATTTGGTAATCAATTTTCAGATGCAATTAAAATAAGTCCTGTAAAAATATTAGATGGTTTTTCGGTTGCAGTTAGTAATGAAAATACATCGTTTCCTGCTTATTCAATAGGAACGGTGGTTGGAGGATTTGCTGCAAGTAGTGGTTCTATAACAGTTAAAGTTGGTAATGAAACTATAAATTATTCTTCAACATTTGTAACTAATTCATTTAGTGCAAGTATTTCGGCATTTAGTAATTTAACTCCAAATACATTTAACGGAACAAGTTATTCAATAAACGCTTTAAGTGCAGATAGTGGTTCTTTGACTTTACTAGTAAAATATAAAGATGGTGGTGGAACTATAATAAGTTCTTCAAAAGATATAACATATTCAAAAGCAAAAATAGGAACTCCTAATGTTATTGTAGCAGTTTCACCTGCAGCACAAACTGTAACGGCAAATTCGTTAGGAAACAATGCATCGTCACCAACATCATTAGTAGTAACCGCATTAGAAGGTGGTACAAATAGACTAACAGGAAATGTAGCTGCAGTAGGTACGGGTGTAACAATAGGAACTATAAGTGGAGGAACAATTCCCTTAAGTGCAGTAACTGCGGATAATGCATCGGTAGCAATTACTATAAATTATACGGATAGTGAAGGAACTACGGGTACTAAAACATTAACTGCAACAATATCAAAAGCAAAAGCAGCTGCCCCTATTACATTAGCATTATTATCATCGGAAACACAAACTATATTAAGTAGTTCTGCCGGGTTCGCAGCTCCTGCAACATTTACGACAAGTGTGAATGAAGGTGGTTCAAATTATTCATACGATGCAAGTTTGGCAAGTAATAATACATATTATGTTTCATCTATAACAGGTGGTACTAATAGTAGTGGAACAATTACACCAACAACTCCAACGACAACAACAGGTACAACGGTTTCTTTAACCATATCATATAAAAATTCAGAAGGAACAACCGGTACTATAACTAAAACACATAAAGTTAGTGTTTCGTTAGAAGGTATAAGAGGTACTAATGGTGATGTTGGAGCAAATGGTAAAAGAACTGCAGCAAATATGGTGCATTATCAGTTATCATCAGCAACCGCACCGGCAACACCCACTGCAACATCATATACTTTTGCAACAAATGTATTTACAGGGCTTACGGCGAATTGGGGGTTGGGTGCACCTACATATGCAAGTGGAAATTCTAACAAATATTGGTATTCAACTTATACAGTAGTTGAAACTACTGCAGGTGGTGGAACAGGAACACCTACATTTGGTACTCCGATTCAAGCGATTGGATTTAGTGGATTGGTTTCATTTACGACTGCAAATAATATTGGTGATGGTACTAATGCTCTTTCATTTGGAGTAGCGGGTGCAACTTTAATAAATGGTAGTAACATATCAACGGGTATTATAAAATCTACAAATTTTGACTTTGGTGGAGCAGATACGGATGCAAGTGGTTCTTTTATGGATGCAGGAACCATATTTAATTTAGATAATGGTTCTTTAAGAAGTAAGAATTTTTATGTTACATCCGCCGGTGATGCATTCTTTAGAGGTAATTTAACAGGTGCAAGTGGTACATTTAGTGGTACTGTAAATGTAGGTGGTACAGATTTAACAGTAGCAAATACTCTAAATGCAAATACGACTGCAGGAAATGTTGGATTAGGAAATGTAGAAAATTTAAGTGCGCAAAATCAAGCACAAACTGGACTTATTGCCGGAACTACAATTACGGGTGGTGGTATAACATTAAATGGTGGTGGAAATATTAAAGGTGGTCAAACCGCATTTAATACTGGAACAGGCTTCTTTTTAGGATATAGTGGCACTGAATATAAATTTTCAATTGGTAATGCATCCACAAAAGGTATAACTTGGGATGGTACAACATTATCTATTGGTGGTGATGTTAGTATTGGTTCAAATTTAGCATCAGCCTTATCAACAACTACGGCACTAACCACCGGATTAAGTGGTAAAATAGCTACAGGTGGTGCAGCGAGTGATGTAAATAGTGGTGCTACAAAAATAAGTGGTGGCCAGATAGTAGCAGATAGTATAACTGCAGCACAAATTAGTGGTTTATATTTCTATGGTAAAACCGCCCAATTTAATCAAGGTGATATTGGTGGGTGGACTATTAATTCGTCAAATATAAACAAAATTGGTTCTACTCATACTATGACATTAGACTCTACCAATAATGCATGGAAAATAACAGAAAATGCAAATTCAATATTAAGAGTAACAATAACAGGTTCAACTTCAATACCCGCAATAAGTGTACCTAGTCAGGATAGTTTAACTTTTTCATATTCAAATTATAGCCCTAACAGATATACTGCAACTGCAAATTCATATCAACCATATGCAAATGGATATAATGATACATATCTCACTTCAACGAGTGGTAGAAGTGACGGGCCTTCATCAACAGGATATAATAATTTAACTTATGCTGGTATAATTGGTTTAATATATCCAACGGAGGAAATTTGGATAGATGATAGTGATATGGATTGGGCTAAATTTTTCTTAACAAGAACAAGCTCGATAGGAGGTAATGGTAGTGCTAGTCAAAGATATCAGTTATATCTTAGAGTTAGAAAATATGCAAATCATAATGATGCGTATAATGAAACAAATTTAATTGAAACATATACAAAATTAATTGCAAACAATTATTTTTTTCAAGATAATGCGAATCCCCAATATGATACCGATACTTACAATCTAAATGGTACATCTATACAAGTTAATAGTAATGGTAGTAATTATTTTAGAGTCGATTTACGTCAAATACATGATGGAACTGCAACTTACAATGGTTTTTCTAGTGTTAATATCAATGGTTGGGATTTTAATGGAAGTATTGTAGTTAGATTTGGTAGAGTAAATAATGGGTATTCATTATTTGGTCCTGGTGGATTGCAAGTGTACCAGGGTTTTAGAAACTATATGAACGTATCAACGGCCGGTGATGCATTTTTTCAAGTTAAAGGAAAAGCCGCATTTGAATCAGGATTATATGTTTCAGGTACATTTGATGCACAAAGTAAACAATTTAAGATAACTCATCCATTAAATGAAAATAAATGGTTATATCACACATCAACTGAGGCTCCTAGAGCAGATTTAATTTATAGAGGAACTTTACAATTAGAAAATGGAGGTGGTAGTGCTAGTATAGATTCAGCGTCCAATATGACAATTGGAACATTCGATGCATTAACAAAAAATCCACAATTATTTTTGCAAAACAATGAATCTTTTGATAAAGTAAAGGGATATGTCCAAAGTGGTAGTGTTTATGTATTATCCGAAAATCAAAATTCAAAAGCATCAATTGATTGGTCGGTTATAGCAGAAAGAAAAGATAATGATTTATTGTCAGGTAAAACATATATAAATGGTAAATATCAACCCGAAAGATATAAAATAGGAGAACATCCAATGTTAAATTCCGGGTCTATATGATAGTTTTTATTACAACAGGTTACGGAAAAAATGTTATAGGTGGTGCCGATATTTGGTGCAATAACTTTATAGAAAATGTTTTACCATCAGTCAAAGAAGATTATAAAATTATAATTGATGGTAGACCTTTGATTAGAGAAATTGATGCAATCTACACTTTTGGAAACGAAAAAGAAGTTGATAAAATATTAGATGAGTGTGATAAGATTGTGTTTTTACATCATGCTTATAAACCAAATCCTATTATTCAAAAGTATTTACACAAAACATATCTTACATTTGTCCATGCATTTATTCCCGATATGGTTGGGTTAAATGATGAGTATGAAAATTTAATGACAAGATTGGATTGGCATTGGCAAAAGGATATTTTAGATAATTCAAAAAATATTGTTTGGATTGGTTATGAAAAAGATACAATACATACTTACTATCCAAAAACAATTACCATCCCAAATTACTATGAATGGAAAAATAAAAAACCATTTGTTGGAATAATTGATAACAAAGTAGGATACGCTGCAAGATGTGAGACAAGAAAGAATGCACATTATTTAGATTCAATACCTGCTTTTATATTTTCAAACAAATACGATTATAAAAGAATGTTAGAAGGTAGTAAAATAAATGCATCCGTTCATCAATTTATAGAATTTGATTATCGTTTTCACAATAAATTTTTTGAAAAGAATTTCCAAATATTTCATGGAGCATATACAAAAGAACCATTTGGATATGCAATTTTTGATGCGATTGATAATGGTAAACTTCCAATATTAGATGGTAGTTGGATGAAAGATATTAAATACCGATATAGAGCAATAAATAAAAAACAATTCCATTATCAGTACATAAAAATATTAGAAGATGGGTTTGAAAAAAACAAAAAACAATTTGATAGGTTAAAAGCCGGACTAGAAAAATATACTAATAAACAAAAATGGATTGAACAAATATGCAATCTCTTATTAACTTAGATAGAGTAAAAAAATTCATTACTAATAATACTCATATTGACAAAGAAGGTAATGAAATACATACTCCCGTAAAATATCGTTGGACACATGGTGCAACCGATTTACATCTGGGAGATGGTATTTTGGTGTACTCTCTCATTCAATTTATTAGAGCAAAGGTATGCGTCTGTATTGGGTCAGGAGGTGGATTTATACCTCGTCTTATGACACAATCAAGATACGATTTATGGGAACAAAAAATATTTGAAGGCAACAAAGCAAATGAATGGGGAGACACAGGAACTACTATTATAGTTGACGCTGCAAATGGTGTTGGTGGTTTTACTGATTGGACAGAGGAAAATTCTTTTTTAAGATTTAATTTTCAACCTCAAATAATTTTAGAAACATCTGAAAAAGCATTTTATGATTACTTTGTAAGACAAGATATTAAAATAGATTACTTACATATTGACGGAGACCACTCATACGAAGGAGTTAAAAAAGATTTTGAATTATATTCTTCAATTATGTCTGAAAATGGAATTATTACTATTCACGACATAGACCAAAACTATCATGACACATTTATTGTAACCGAAAATGCAAAAGAAGATTTTGTTCCTTTCGATGGGCCAGCAAAATATATTAAAGATTTAGAGGAAAATCCGGAATGGAATTTGGTAAAGTTAAATAATTTTCGTATGTTTGATAAAAAAGTTACAAGCACTGGTTTAGCACTACTAACTAAAAAAGCTTAAAAAAAAGAATGAATAAAATAAGATTAGTTACAGTAACAGGTTCACGAACGGATACATTATGGCACATGCTGAATCATTATAAAGATTTGGTAGACGAAATGTATGTTGTAGTTTATGAGTGGGAAGGTAAAAATATTTATAATGAAGTATCTAAAATTGTAAAAGAATTTAGTAATGCAAAAATTATAAAAAGAATAACAAAAGAAAAATTTAATTGGGAATATGTTACTGAATTATATAATGAAACAAAAATGTTATTTCCTAACGATTGGTGGGTAGTTTCTGATGACGATGAATTTCACATTTACTCCAAACCCCTAAATCAAATTATATCAGCTTGTGAAAGAAATGGATGGGAATTAGTAAGAGGTGGGTTTATAGATAGAATAGGCCAAACCGGTGATTTTCCAAAGATAAATAAAAAAGAAAATATATTTGAACAATTTCCAGTTGCAGGATTTTTTAGATACCCAATGAGTGGTGCATGTCCTAATAAGGTATGTATAATGAAAGGTTATATAGAAATCACACCAGGACAACATTACGCAAAAATTGACGGACATACAACGTGGAGATGGCAGGGGTGGAATCATCCCTCAATTGCATCTGTTGATGAATATAATGTTCAAGTACATCATTTCAAATGGGATTCAACTTGTATAGAAAGAATTAAACAAGTTGCAGACATAAAAAAAGATTATTCATTCTCAGCTGAGTATTTGAAAATGTATCAATCTTTAAGAAGTAGTAATTTTGAAATAGATGTTACAAATAAAGAATATATGTTTGAGTATATTGGAAATGGTGAATATAAACAATGGAATAAACTTTTGAAAAAAATAGTATCAATATAATTTGGTAATATCAAAAAAATAGATTAGATTTATAAAAATAAACAAGTTATGGCAGAAAATAAAAACGAAGAACAATTACTTTTAGAAACAAGAAAAGTAAAAGCATTAGAAAAAATAGCTAACTCATTAGACGCATTGACGGTTTGGTTTGAAGAAATCGATAAGGATGAGTGGAGCAGTAGATTTCAATGGTATTTAACAGAATATCATAATAAATTTGTAAAAGATAGTGAATAAAAAACTTGGTATAATTGTACCATTTAGAAATAGGCACGAACATCTATATGAATTTAAGAAAGCTATAATAACATATTTAGAATCAAAAAAAATATCTTTTGAATTAATTATTGTAGAACAAGATGATGCCAAATTATTTAATAGAGGAATGTTATTAAATATTGGATTTATCTATGCTAAAAAATTAAAATGTGATTACATTGTATTTCACGATGTTGACATGCTTCCAGTAAATGTAGATTATAGTTATTCGGATAAACCATTACATTTAGCAACTAAATTTGTATTAAATGATAGAGAATTGTTTGATACATATTTTGGTGGAGTAACACTTTTTCCAATAAAAGTTTTTGAAGAAATAGATGGTTACTCAAACAAATACTGGGGTTGGGGATATGAAGATACCGATTTACTTTTAAGATGTGAAGAAAAATTTATTAAATTAGATACGTTAAAAATAAAAAATTTAGGTAGACATGGTAAAACATTAAAATTTAATGGAATAGATTCATATATTAAGTGTAAAAACATATTAGATTTTAAGAATAGTTCAACAATATTTGTTTCATTTTATCCAGAAAGATTGGATTTGAATTATAAAAAAGAATCAGATGAATTTACAGTCTTTAGTATTCCAGGATACGATTTTGCAATTTGCTTTAGCTCATTTTCTAGATATAATTTTTGTGCATTTGATACTGAGCAAAATGCATTATATATAAATTCAAAAATAAAAACTAATTATAAAACCAATATGACCATTGTTGTTGATGTTATTGATAATGTTATAAAAGTTTATCAAGATGGTGAATTTATTGGTAAAACTCAAAAATATAAAAAATTATATAAATATAAAGAAGAACCATACTTTTATTTAGGAGTAGGAAGGCCTGAAAGACCTGAGATTCCTAATTTTTTTAAGGGAACAATTGATTCATTTGCATATTATGATAATATGTTAACTGACGGACAAATTAAAGAAATTGCCTTAAACAATTTGGATTTACGAAAATATAGTTCGTCTCATTCATTAAAAATGTATTATGATGCAAATCACATCTACGATTATAAATTAATAGATTTATCAGGAAATAAAAACAAAGCAGAAATAATAAATTGTGAAATAGTAGATACTGAATTTGAATCTAATATAGAAATAAAAATACCATATAGGAGAAAATGTACATTCAAATCTCTTAAACATGAAGAAAATGGGTTTTTGGGTAATAAGTGGAAAGAAGAATCTACAAGATGGAATCAACTACGATTTCAAAATGAAATTTTAAGACATCTATCTCTTATCACTAAAGATGGGTTATCAACATTGGAATTTATAGAACATGGTAAAACAAAAATTAATAATATTACACACATAAATGTTGGGATATAATGAAATTAGGAGTTTGCGTACCATATAGAAATAGAGAAGAGCATATGAATACATTTGTTCCTCATATTAGTAAATTTTTAGAAAAAAAAGGAATTGAACATACAATATATCTTGCACACCAATGCGACGATAAACTTTTTAATAGAGGTTTAATGAAAAACATAGCAGCAAAACACGCATTTGACGATGGATGTGACTACATTGTTTGGCATGATATCGATATGGTTCCTGAGGATAGTTCTTGTGATTATTCATTTCCTAATGATAACCCACAACACATTGCGGTTAGAATTTCTCAATCGGATTATCAATTAAAATATGAAGAGTATTTTGGTGGTGCAGTTTTATTTTCAAAAGAGCAGGTAGAAAGAACTAACGGATATTCAAATGGGTATTGGGATTGGGGTATGGAAGATGATGATTTATTTTGGAGATGTGTAGTAGAAGGTTATGCAAATAAAACCAAATTAAATTATAATGAAGAAAAATATGTGGCAAATTTCAATGGTATAGACTCTAAAATTGAATTTAGACCATCCAGAGAACAAAGAGATTGTATTTCCAAATCACATACAATTTCGGTCTTAGTAAAAGCAGAACAACAACTTGAAAAAGTTCCCATATGGTTAATAGGAGATGAAGATAGACAATTTATAGAATATCCAATTTTTAGAAAACCAGGATATGATTGGGGATTATCATTTAATAATAGTAGAGCATACACAATGCAACTATGGGATAGAACCAAACAACATTTGTATCAATGGATTAAAAGATATGAAAACCAATGGAGCTGGATAACAATGTCAGTAGATTCTGATAATAAAAAAATACATTTTTACTTAAATGGTAGAGAAAGTGATGCGAGATTAGGAACAGGTACACAATCTCCATTACATTTTAACGAACCATTAAAAAGATATGGAATGGAACCATTTTATATTGGTTATTCAAAATCGCCAATAGAAACCTTTTTTAAGGGAGGGATTGCAGAAATAAGAATGTGGGATAGATGTTTAACACAAAAAGAAATAAAAAATTTACACATAACAATACCAGAAGATAATTTAATATTAGATATTTTTACAATGAATTTAGAATTTGGTGAAATGGAAAATATTGAATTAACAAAAGAAAAAATTGAAATTCCACATACAATTTTACCACATAGAAGAAATGGAAAATTTTTATGTTTACCACATCAAACTGAAGGTTTAATTAATGTGGGTGGCATTGATAAATGGGCAAAGGGTGCCACCACCGCAGCAAACGAAAGAAGATATATTTTAGAAATGCAACAGGGTGTAATAGATTATAAAAATGATGGTATTAATAATATGCAATATGACTATATTAATACGGATATTATTTTTGAAAGACACAAAATGATAAATGTAAAAATTAAAGAATAATGGAAGATAAATCAATATATTTTGATAAAACAAAAACTAAATTAGATAAAGTAGGTTGTGGATTTTGTTTAGCAAAATGGACTCAAGTAACAATACATTTGGGTATTGGGTTAACACATTCATGTCACCACCCGGTACAACATAAAATTCCAACATCAGAATTAAAACGAAACCCATCCGTATTACATAATACTAGGTATAAAAAATTACAAAGAAAACAAATGTTGGAAGGTAAAAAACCAGCTGAATGTAATTATTGTTGGAATATTGAAGAAAATTCAAATTCATTTTCTGATAGAGTTTTTAAGTCTGCAGAACCCTGGTCGTCACCATATTTAGCTAAAATAAAAGATTCACATTGGAGAGAAGATTTCAATCCAAGATATGTTGAGGTTAGTTTTTCTAATACTTGTAATTTTAAGTGTGCATATTGTGGCCCACAATATTCTTCAAAGTGGGTAGAAGAAATTGAAAAGTTTGGCGGATATAGTACATCAACGGTTTATAATAATATAGATGAATTGATTGTAAAAAATCAAATGCCATATAAACAATCCGACCACAATCCATATGTAGAAGCATTTTGGGAGTGGTGGCCTGATTTATATAAAGACTTACACACATTTAGAATTACAGGTGGAGAACCATTACTATCAAAGGATACATTCAAAGTATTAGAATATATTCAAGAACATTGGGAAGAAAATCCAAATTTATCTCTTGCAATTAATTCCAATTTGGGTGTACCTGATAATCTTATAGATAGATTTATTGAAATTGCAAAAGATTTATGTGAAAATAATAAAGTTAGAGAATTGGTAATATTCACATCGGTAGAAGCAAAAGGAAAACAAGCGGAATATGTTAGATTTGGTTTAGACTATGAAAAATTTTGGACAAACATAGATAAAATATTAACCATATTACCAAAAGTAACAATTAATATTATGGCAACTTTTAATGCATTATCGGTATTTAGTTATAATGATGTTATAGAAAAAACATTTGAAATAAAAAAGAAACATGCAAATGACCAAAGGTATTGGATATCGGCAGTACAATTAGATACATCATATTTAAGACACCCATCACATTTATCAGTTAAAATATTAGAAAAAGAACATAAAGAATTAATATTAGAATCTGCTAAAAAAGCATTGTATTATGGAATGACTGAATTTGTTCCAGGTGCATATGGATTTTCAAATACTGAAATTCAAAAAATAAAAAGATTATACGATTACGCAATATCGGAAGATTCATTTGATTTAGAAAAAAATAGAGAGGATTTTATAAAATTTGTAGATGAATATGATATGAGACGTGGTACAAATTTTATTGAAACATTCCCAGAATTAAAAAACTTTTATGATACACATAAAAAAATATAAACCATGGATTTTTTATCCATCGTCTCTTTGTGATACATTTCCAGAGAACCCAGCAACTAAAATATTAAGTGGTGAATATACTTTTCAAATAGAAATGAAAATGACATTATTAGATACAATAGATGTAAATGGTACGATATTTTCAATATTGCCAAATTATACTGCATTGGATATTCATAAAAATTTATTATTTTTTACAATTAGATTTGAAGATGGTAGTTCAAAATTTTATCAACTTCCATTTCAAATATATAATAGTGTTGAAATTGATTTTAAGTTAATACATGTATCAAAAGAATACTTAAAAATATTTATTAATAATGAAGAACAATTAAATGTTGACTTAACCGAAATCAGTTTATATTTGGATAATAGTCCTTGTATGGTGTTCGGTGCAAATAGTTATTCACATATAGACGAAAATTCAAATAGCACTGAATTGAAATTGCATGAATTCAAATTATACGAAAAAAGTAAATTATTAGCACATCACATTTTTGATGAAATTATATTTAATAAATCGGTAGACAAAACTGGCAACTTAAACTTTATACATCATAAAATATTAGAATGTTAAACGAAATATTTGATAAAACAAGAGACAAACTTAATGGTGTGGGGTGCGGGTTTTGTTTGGCAAAGTGGACGCAAGTAACAATGCACTTACATAATGGGATGACGCATTCTTGTCACCATCCAACAACACATAAGATACCGTTACAGGAAATAAAAAATAATCCAACAGCATTACATAATACAAATTTCAAAAAGAAAATTAGAAAAGAAATGTTAGAAGGTGGAAAGCCTGCTGAGTGTGACTATTGTTGGAACATAGAAGAGAATACAAACGCTTTCTCCGATAGAACATATAAGTCATCCGAACCCTGGTCAGCTCCTCATTTTGAAGATGTAATGGCTGCAGGATGGAAACACAATTTTAATCCTAAATATGTTGAGGTTAGTTTTTCTAATACTTGTAATTTCAAATGTTCTTATTGCGGCCCACAATATTCCTCAAAGTGGGTAGAAGAAATTGAAAAGTTTGGTGGATATAAAACCAGTACAAATTTTAATGATATGGAACCATTCAAATTAGCCGGTACAATGCCATATTTAGCATCAGATGAAAATCCATATGTAGAAGCATTTTGGAAATGGTGGCCCGAAATGTATCATGATTTACATACATTTAGAATCACCGGCGGAGAACCACTATTATCAAAAGATACATTTAAGATATTAGATTATATTATTGAAACACCGACTCCAAATAAAAAATTAAGTTTGTGTATTAATACCAATTTAGGAATACCAGAAAAATTATTCAAAGAATTTGTTTCAAAGGTAGAAAAAATAATTGATAAAGAATTGGTTAATGAATTTATAATTTTTACTTCATGTGATACTTGGGGAGAACAAGCTAACTACATAAGAAATGGTTTTGAATATAATTTGTTTAAGGAAAGAGTAGATTTTTTATTAGACAAATTTCCAACATTGACTATTGATATAATGTCGACCTATAACGCATTATCAGTTCCAAACTATATTCATTTAATAAAAGATGTAATTGAATTGAAAAAAAGACACCATAATCCATATAGATACTGGGGTTCTGCACTACTTTTAGATTCATCATATTTAAGATGGCCTGAACATCAGAGTGTTAAACTATTAGAAAACAAATGGGAAATGGTTATAGATGAACAAGCCAAACTTGTAGACTTTCATGAACAAATTAGAACCGGAATAGTGGATGGATATGGGTTTACGGACATTGAAATAAATAAAATCAAAAGAATAAAAGATTGGTTTGTCACAATTGAAAATGAGAGTATTTTGAAAAAAAATCGTAAAGATTTTTATCAATTTATAACTGAACATGATATACGAAGAAATACTAACTTTTGTAAAACATTTCCAGAATTAGAAGAGTTTTACCATAAATGTGGAAATATATGATATTTGAAAATGAAAAAGCTTACTTTGTAAAAAAACATACAAGTAATAACACCAATACAAAAAGTTATGATTTATTAAATAATAATTTTATATTTGAAGTTACTTTCAAATGTATAAGAGATAATAAATTAAAACAAAAAGAACAATTTGTCTTAGGTAGAGTGGGTTATAATATGGGTGTAGTTATTCAGGATAATAACTATGCAAAATTTGTTTGGTGGGAAACCAATGATAATGGAGAACAAATTTATCGTGATATTTTTTTAGACGATATAGATATATTTGACACCAATACAATTAAAGTTATAAAGAAGAACAAAGAATTTATTGTTTATCTTAATAATATGTGGTATGATAGTTATCCAATTGAACATAAATTATACGACTATTCAGACAAAATGATTTACATTGGTGTTGCAAATCCATATTGTGAAAGTGGAAATTATTCATTTTTTAATGGTGAAATTATAGATGTTAAAATATATAATAGTAGTAATGAAATAATTGATGATTTATATTTGTGGTTTGATTTTCAAAATAATTCAAATTTCAAAACATTTGATAAATCTGGAAATGGAAATCACGGAGAATTATTTGAATCCAATAAAATAAAATTGGAAAAAAATATGGAATTTAATAAATTGGCAAGGCCAGCAAAAATAGTATAAGTTATGAATGGTGAAATAAATTTAGATTGGATAGTAGATAATTTTGCAAAAAATAATTTTACTTTTTTTGAAATTGGATTGGCTGGATTACCATGGACTATTAGTTATCAATTAAAAAAATTAATACCACATGGTAATTTTCATGCATTTGAAGCAGCCGAATATTGGCATGAATCAAATAAACGATGCGCAGCTGAAATAGGTATCAATTATCATCCACATGCTATAAGTGATATAGATGGTGAAGTATTATTTTATCCATCATTAACACAAAGTGGTCAAACTCATAAAGAATCTAGTAGTATATTTGAATTAAGAAAGTCGGATGGTTTTGACCCATTGCATAAAATCTATGGTGAACCATATATGGTAAACTCTATGAAATTAGAAACATTTTGTAGAGAAAATAATATAACCCCCGATTTTATACACATTGATGTAGAAGGTGCCGAATTAAAAGTATTAAGTAATATGGGTAAATATAAACCTAAATGCATTTGGAGTGAAATTAGTGGATTCGCACACTATGATACCAAAATTGATATTGAACAATTTAATTCTTTAATGAAGAGTATGGGATACTACTTAGTGTACATTGACCCCACATTCGGCGGGGCAGACGCATTGTATTGTTTAGAAGATTTTGAAATAACAAATTATAATATATGAGTTTATTAAATTTAGATTGGATTGTTGAAAATTTTAATAAAGAAAGCTTTACTTTTTTTGAAATTGGATTGGCAGGAATTCAACAAAGTATGAGTTTTGAATTAAAAAAACGTATCCCAAAGGGTAAATACTGTACATTTGAAGCAGCTGAATATTGGCATGATTTGAATGAGGAAATAGCATTAAGACACAAAATCGATTACTATAAATATGCAGTATGTGATATAGATGGTGAAGTATTATTTTATCCATCATTAACACAAAACGGACAAGTACATACATTATCAAGTAGTATATTTGAATTATATAAAGGCCCTTATTGCAATACATTTGGTAAAGAATATGGTGAACCATATTTAACCAAATCAATTAGATTAGAAACGTTTTGTAAAGAAAATAATTTAACTCCTGATTTTTTACATATTGATGTAGAAGGAGCCGAATTCAAAGTATTCCAAAATATGGGAGAATATAAACCAAAATGCATTTGGACGGAAATTGGTGGATTCAAACATTACAACACCGAAACCAGTTTTGAGGAAGTAAACTCTTATTTACAAAACATTGGATATTATTTGGTTCATATAGAAGAAACAAACTTAAACGATGCACTATATTGTTTAGAAGATTTTGAAATAACAGAATATAAATAAAAAACATAAATAAGATAATATGACAGATGAGTTACAAAAATGGAGAGATGAAAATTTGAATAGTGTAAGTTGTACTTTTTGTGCAGCAAAGTGGTATAATGCTAGTTTACATTTAGGACATGGATATACAAATTCATGCCACTTACCATTACCACACCCAATTGATTTAGAAGAAATTAAAACAAATCCATCAGCACTCCATAATACGAAAATAAAAAAAGAAGCTAGAAAAATGATGTTGGAAGGTAAACGACCAGCAGAATGTTCTTATTGTTGGAAGATTGAAGATATTGGCAGAAATAATGTATCCGATAGAGTTTTCAAAAGTAAAATTTATAGTGAGGAAGATATTAAAAAATTAAAAGATTTACCATGGGATGCGGATGTAATGTTAAAAACTGTTGAAATAAGTTTTGATAGAACTTGTAATTTTGCATGTTCTTATTGTAATGCAGGATATAGTACAACTTGGGGTAAAGATATACAAAATAACGGCCCGTATCAAAAATTCAAAACAAGCAGTGCGGGTGCATATCAAAGTGATGGTTCTTGGGCAGAAAAATATGGTAAAGATAGTGATAATAATCCATATGTAGCTGCATTTTTAGAATGGTGGCCGGAATTATCTCAACACTTACAGGAGATAAGAGTTACCGGTGGTGAACCATCTCAAAGTCATAATTTTTGGGATTTTATAGAAACGATGAAACAATATCCTTCTAAAAATTTAAGATTAGCAGTTAATTCTAATTTAGGTGTTAACGAAAAATCTATACAAAGATTAATAGATGCAACACATGAATTGGATATTAAAGAATTTGATTTATATACTAGTTGTGAAGCATTTGGAGAACAAGCCGAATATATTAGAGATGGATTGAATTATCAACAATGGAGAGCAAATTTGGTTAACTTTTTAGAAAATGCAAATCCAAAAACATTTAGAGCATTAACAATTATGATGACTATTAATAGTTTATGTTTGTTTAGTATTATTGATTTTTTAGAAGATATGAAATTATTAAAAGCAAAGTACGGACATCACAGACCCAATTTAGATTTGAACATTTTAAGATGGCCCGCATTTATGTCTCCATTAGCATTACCAGATGATGTAAAAATAAAACTTCGTTCGGATTTAGTAAAATGGTATGATGAAAATAAAGATAGTGATTTATTTGTTCAAGGAGAAAAAGCACAATTAGAAAGATTGATAGATTATTTAGATGTTGTTCAAAAAGGACACACCACAACTGAAAACGATAAAGAATTATTATTTCACGATTTCAAAAGTTTTTATGAACAATATGACATCAGAAGAAATAAAGATTTCAGAAAAACATTTCCTGAATTAGCAGATTGGTATAACACTATTGAAGTTGACCAAACTATTAGAAATGTTAGAGGAAGTAGCGGAAAATTAAGTAATTGGGAAATCGGTGAATATATATCTGATATACAACAAGAATATTAATCTATTATGAGTAGGATTTTTATATTAGGCGATTCCTTTGCAGATAATCTATACGATAAAGAAAAAGCTCAGATTGATGCCGGCAAACCATTGAATAGTGGTGTTGCAACCTATATAGATTTTTTTATCAAAAATAAAATAGCATTACCATTATATTTTGATGATTGGTTAAAAGAATGGGGATATGAGGTTTATAATTATGGTATAGGTGGTTGTTCTAATTATGAAATAATGTATCAATTTTCAAAAATAGATAAAGATTTTCAAGAAGGAGACCGATTGGTAATTGCAATGACTTCTTTTCATAGACATAATTGGTTAGACGAAAATGGGAAAAATTTAACTGTACACAATACCGGAGAAGTTTTAGGGCCCGACACCCCTAAAATAATAAAAGAATTTTTCCAACAATATTCTATAAACGCAGATTATAGTGTTCAAAATGGTAGATATCTAAAAACTCATTTTATAGAATTTTTTTCATATTTGTTTTTTCTTCATAAAAAATATAAACCAATTATTTGGTCTGGATTTAATGATATAGGTGATATATTTCAAAACGAAAAATATTTTATATGGGCACCGACAAATCCAATATATGAAAAAATAATACCAGAGTACAATATGTTGAGAATAAATGAAGAAACTAATGGATTAAATTATGATATGCACTATGGCAGATATGGCAATTATTATTTGGCATTAATTATTAAAACAATTATTGAAAACCAAACAACGGATTATAGAACAACAGACTATTATATGATGTCAAAAATAAAAGAAGCTATAAAAAATAATCCTCCAGATTTTGAAAAAATAATTGATTGGAATATAGAAACAGAAGTTGTTTCATCAAAAAGACAAATTTTCAAAAGGCTTTTTTAAGAAAAAATATTAAATATAATACAATTCAGGGTATTCAATAATACAATTGATTCCACCATTTTTAATTGCATATTGGTATGCTAATTCTACATCATATCCTGATTTTACATCGTGAAATTCAATATTTTTACACATCGATTTGAATTCGTCTATATAATTTCCCTTATGTTGATGTCCAGGGTCTAATGGTTTATCGGAACCCTTACCAATTCTAATAATCATATTTGGATTCCAATTACCTTTACTCATTCCAACTATTTTATCTACATGATTAACTAATTGATTGGTTGCACAAATTAGAAAATCCCAACGAGGGTAAAATGTAATTACAAGTTTACCGGCCATTGCCATCCCCAAACTCATTCCCATTTGTGATTCCTCCATAACGGGTACTTCAATTATTTTTTCTTTTGGAACATCACCAACGGTTGTACTCATTGGATTTCCATGCCAAAGTAATTGTTGTCCTATAAAGATAGTATTATCCATCTTTCCCAACTCCGTCATTGCACTTGTAAGTGCATCTTTATATAAGCTTTGATTCATAACGTATTTTTTTATTTTTTGTTTCTTTAATTTTTTTAATAACCGCATCTGCCATAATTCTATGACATTCTTTTGACGGATGGTGGTCTTGAGGAGGAATTTCAAAATGTTCATAATCAGAATTTATATGTAGATGTATATTCTCATTCATCATCGTTCTAATACAATCATATGTTTTATTGTTATATTCAAATGTAATCAACCTATCGTGCATCCATTCATCATTTTTAATAAATGGTAAATATTCAATTTCCCAATTAAGTATAAGGGTTTTTATTCCTTTACTTTCGTAAAATTCTAATTCTTTTTTTATTTTCTGAAACCAATCTTTACAATGTTCTTTCCACCAATCATCAAATATTAATTTCTTTTGTTTAACCAAATATCTATAAAATTTATCATGTGTTTCGGGACAAAACAGTCTATATTCACAATTTTTATCAATACTTCCATCTTTATTTACATAATCATAATAATATGTATTTCTTTGTGGTTGGGATGTTTGAAATATAATATATTCAATTTCATTAAAATTATATTTTTCTAAAACATAATTTGAATTAGGCCCCATCAACCCAAACGCTACTTTCAAATAATCAATTGAGGTAGCTTCCGCTCCACCATTTTGTATTTTAACAACTTCAAATGTATCAAAATGATTTGCAACTAATCTTGGATAATATAATGTCTTTCTGAAGTTTTTATGTGCATCATTCACCAATGTTACATCATATTGGTTTGGTTCTGGTTCTTTTAATGTTTTCATATTTGAATAATAATACAAACCTTGTCCCCAAGTAAATGAACAACCTGCAAATATTATACCTTTTATTACTTTATCATCCTTTGCTTTCATAAATGTTTATTTTATTAATTATATGTTTGGCAATTAATTTATGACAACCAATAGATGGGTGTTCATCATCAGCTGGATTTTCTAAATTTTCAAAATCATATTTTATCATTAATTCTTTATTTTCATTCATTAAACTTTCTAAACAATTATAATTGGTATTTTTATAATTGAATTGAATAAATCTATCTTTTAACCATTTGTCCGATTCAATAAAATCAATATATTCGGGTGTCCAAGTAAATAAAATTGTTTTAATATTAAAAGTTTCAAGATGTTGTAAAAATTCTTTTATACTTTTTATATTTTTTATTATTTCATTGGATATAAAATCTTCAACACCCATATCATTATCAGACAACCATTGCATTAATATTGAATTAATTGGATTGTGTTCATCAATCCATCCACATAATTCTTTTTTAATTTCTTCGTTGTTATAATTTAATGTAAAATTATTCCTATGCCAATGTGTTAATTGAACAACAAAATATGAAATTTCATTATAATCTAAATGTGGATATATTGAATCAAATGCTTTATATCCTCTAACTCCATTTGTAAAACAATTCTTCCACCATTCCAACATTGTTTCATTAGAACCACCATTGTTTGGATTGACTATTTCAAATGTATTAAAATGATTTGCAACAATTCTTGGAAAACGAACTGATTTCATATAATCAATATGTGATATATTCATTTTTTGAGTATGAAATGATTGACCAGTTTGTTCTATTATAGTTGGCAATTTTGAATAATACCACAAACCGCTTCCCCAAGTAAATGAACAACCTGCAAATACTATACCCTTTGTTATTCTATCAGTCATTGTTTTGATAATTAATTAAATTCTTCTTTATGTTCTAAATACCATTCATATGCATTTACTAAACCATCTTCCAATGTTGTAGTTGCTTGCCATCCCAATTTATCATAAATCTTAAACGAATCAATCTTACGAGTTGGAATCATAGATGGTTTACCTTTAATAAATTCCGTAGGTGCATTAAAATTTGCAATTCGTTTCATAGTTTCTAATACTTGAATTACGGAATATACTGAATTAGACCCAACATTATAAACTTGATAATCTTCGGTTTCTTTTTCCATTACAATTTGTAGAGCTTGACAAAAATCCTCAATGTATAATAAATCTCTTAATTCACTACCATCACCCCAAACCGGAATCGGATTCATTTGGTCTGCTACTTTTCTAATTGTTGCAGGAGTAACGTGACACTTATTGAAATCATATTTATCATGCGGCCCGAATAAGTTTGCGGGTCTAATAATTGTACATTTCATTTTAACCGGTAAATATTTTGCATATAATTCACATTGAACTTCTGCATATCGTTTCATCCAACCAACTGGAAAATATACTGGATAAGGTTCATCAAATAGAAAATCGGTTTCAACCACCGGTGTATCTCCTTTAGGTGGATAAACTGTATTGGACGATAGAAAAATATAATGTTGAACTTTGTTTCTCCAACTAGCATCAATTAAGAAATTATTCATTGCTACATTTGGTGTAACGTGTGCTAATGGGTCAACAACCGTATCAACCGCATTTGAGGTACTTGCTGCACAATGATATACCACATCTACATCTTTGGTTGCATTCAAACATCCATCGTATGTTTGTAAATCGAAATGTGTATACTCTACATTTTCAATTGTATTTCTCACACCTCTTTTGTGTAAATTAACTCTAATGTTTGTGTAACCTTCTTTGTGTAATCGGTTCGTTAAATTTTGTCCAACCAAACCAGACCCACCTGTTATAAGGATTTTTGAATTTTTATTTTTTGTTTGAGTAATATTCATAAACTTTTTTTATAGACTCCAACAACGGAATCTCAGGTAATAAATTATATTTTTTTTGTTTTGTAACATCCATTAATCTTTTTAAGTCTCCATTGGGTTTTGTAGTATCCCAATTTATAGCAATATTTTTTTGACTAATTTTAATAACCATTTCAATCATATCTTTTATAGATACTTCTTCACCGGTGCCAAAATTAACTACATCGTGTATTTTATTTTCATATAATTGAATAATAGCATTGGCCACATCACCTGCATATACAAAATCTCTAATAGGAGAACCATCTCCCCATGCTTCTATTTCATTTGTGGCTTCATATACTTTTTTAATAGTAGATGCGATTACGGTTCCTTTTCCACTAAAATCATCATATTCACCGAAAATGTTAGCAGGCCTAATTATTGAATATTTTTCATATCCATATTGTATTTTACAAGCTTCTAATAAAATTTCTCCCATTCGTTTACTCCAAGCCGGAAACCAATCCGCGTCACCTGGTAAAGTTTTCCATACACTATCTTCAACAAACGATTCTGCAGGAGCATATACACCAACTGAACTTACAAATACTAACCAAATATTCATTTGCGCACATTGATTTATAATTTCAGTATTAATTTTGAAAGATGGATACAAAAAATCAACAGGTTCATTTTTTGCCCTCATAGGAGAACCTTTGACACCAAATGCATTAAATACCACATCGGGTGTTTCAAAGAAAAATAAATTTTTAAGATTTTCACCAATTGTTAAATCTAATTCGTAAAACGTAAAATTATCAGACACCGGTAAATTATCGGAATACCTTAAATCTACACCAATTACTTCGTATCCTTTTTGTAAACATTTTTTAACCAAATGAATACCTACCAACCCACTACATCCTGTTATTAAAACTTTTTTCATTATATTAATGTTTCTTTATTTTTACTTCTAATTCCTGTTGCAAATTCGTATTCATATAATCCAGTCAATTTTTTTAAGAAATCTCTATCACTTGTATCATATGTTAAATCTTTTGCTAATTTATGATTATTTTCAAATCTACTTTTATTATTTTTATAAAACTCAATAAAAAATTCTTTGTTATTATTGATTTTTTTTATTTCTTCAACAAATTTTAATAATCTTATTTTGTGGTCTTTTTCTAAATCATATGAGTGGTCTATTACATCATCAAACCAATCAAAATCGTATCTCTTTCGTATTTCGTGTATGTGGCCGGGCGAAGCTAATATAAGTGGAAATTGAAATGCAACAAAAGGTTTGAAAGATTTTTCGGTAACATGTATTTCAGTAGTATCAAATTCGGTTTCAGTTGTAATATTAAAATATGAATTTTTATAACTCAATGTTTCATATGTTTCACCCCAATTTATATAGTCGGTATTATCTCTATCATCAAACCATTGATATTGTTCTTCATATATACTTTTCTTTTGTTCTATATTTAGAAAATAAATACATTCTTCCATTAAATTGTTTATAGTATCAAAATCAAATAATTCTCCAAAAAGACCAGCTGGGTTATTTAAGAATCTATTTTTTGCATCCCAACCATTCACCAATGACCAATCAACATCGTCTATTATACCTTCTTTTTTTAATAATACTAATAGTGCGTATCTATGCGGCCTAACTCTTCTATTGTGACATAAAAAGAATTTACTTTCTTTATTTGGTGTATAATCTAAGGATGTCATTACTCCCATCATAGCCAACGCAATGTGTGTTCTTACTTTAGATGTTGCATATACATTTATCTCACTATTTAATTCACTTTTATAATCTTCTAATTTTATATTATTATTTGAAATCCAAAACTGACTTTGATTGAGTCCATTAAATTTAGTCCAAAAATGTACATGCTTAAATGTTTCAAAGCTTTCATATTCTTGTTCATTAGCCAAAACTATGTTAAAATTTTTATTACTTTTCCAACAATCAATTACTTCTTGTGGCATTGGTAATATTTTATTTTTTATTTTTTCACCAATTTGATTTGGTGTTAATGTTATAAAATAATAAAACGTTTTATCGGGATAGTTTTCTACATCTTTTAGTGGGAATCTTCTTATGTGTTGTTCTGGAAATCCCAAAGACCTAACGAATGAATCTCTATTCATAAGAAATGAATCAGTATAAATTTCTTTACAATTCATATCATATGGTTCTTGTAATTCTTCGTTCCAATTATCGTATACTAAATTTAGTTCTATTTCTGTTTTTGGTTTGGGGGTTACCTCACTCAGTTTCTTAAAAAACTCATAATCATATTCGTTTTCAAAATCTCTTAATATTTCATTATTTTTTACAAATCTATGACTATTTTTTTCATAAAAATCTATAAAAAATTCTTTATTATTGTGGATTCTTTTTATTTCTTCAATAAATGCGAATAACCTATCTCTATTATTTTCTTTATCATCATAACTATGGTCTATTACATCGTCAAACAAATCCAATTCAGGATACGCCTCTCTAAAATATTTCACATGATGATATGATGCCAATATTAATGGAAATTGAAAAAACTTAAAGGGTTTGAAAGACTTTTCGGTTATATGAATATCTTCACTTACAAAATTTGTTTCAGTAACTATGTTAAAATATGAATTTTCATAAGTTTTGGTTTCAAATGGTAAATTTTGAGTTTGTCTATCATCTAAACCGACACAATCTATTTCATAATTACTTTTTTTAATTTCAATTGATGTAAAATATTCGATTTCTTTTGTTAAATCTAATACATCATCTATATTGAAAATATCCTTAAATAAAAATTTCTGATTGTTAAAACTATATCCACCAACCAATGACCAATTTACATCGGCATTTAATATTTCATATTTTTTTAATAAACAAAGTAATCCGTATCTATGTATTCTTGGTGAACGATTGTGGCATAAGAAAAAATTACCTTCATCTTTTTTTTGTTTATAGTTAATATAGTTTGCTTGACTTTTTCCAGAAATTACCATTGAACGACATGTATGAACATTAATATCTGTGTTCAATTCATTTTTGTGTTCTAATAATTTTTCTCCATTATGTATGAACCAAACATCTTTTGGATTCATTCTTAAATTTTTTACAATTCTATCCAAACGTTCTAACGCTTGTTTTGTTTCAAATTCACACTCATTCATTATAATTAAATGTAAATTATCATTATTTTTTATAAAATCAATTACATCCAAATCAACTGGTAAAATATCATTTGCAAAAAACCTATTATTATATCCATTCCTATTCCAAACATGGTAATAAAACATTTTATCAGGATTGTTTGGTACATCGGATAATTTCCAATTTTTAATAATCGTTTTATGAAATACTTGTAAAGGTTCGGTTGACAACATCCATGTATGACGGGTATCATCTTGATTAAAATATGTTTTTAATCTATTTGGAAGTGGTACATCGTTTACACTATCCCATTCATCATAAACAAAATTTAGAAAATTATCCATTTACCAGTTCCGTAGTGCGGCCACTTGTTTTTATAATTATACCAAATTACATTTGATGGTATTTCTCTTTTTATACCACCCCACGTTTCAATTGTTGGTGTGTTAGTTGATACACCATTATCTTCTACAATAAATACTATTGGTAAATCTAAATTGGTAGCATATTTGTGCATTTCATAAAACTGACCTGTTTCAAATGCCATATCACCAATAAAACACCAAACTTTTTCATCACCACCACTTTGTTTAATTCCCATAGCTGCACCAACTGCAATTGGAATAATTGATGATACAATTGCAGATGCATAAAATTTATCTTTTTCACTAACAATTGTAATACTTCTACCTGCTAATATTTCTTCTTCTAACCATAACGGACTAATTCCTTTAACTAATGCATGATAATGAGAACGCCAAGTTGAAAATACCCAATCGGTAGATTTCATTCTTTTACCAATTTCTATCAATTGTTCTTCATTTCCTCCACTCAAATGTACCGGCCCTTTGATTTTTCCTTCTTCCCAATGTTTTACTATTAAATCTTCAAACTCAATTAAAGATGTTGGTGTTTGTTTAATATCTCTTACTATTGGATATTGTTCTAAATTTTTTATCATCTGTCTCTTTTTTGTAATATTGGGTTTGTTGTGGGCCATTCCATTTGATATTCGGGGTCGTTCCATTTAACTACACCTTGCTCATCCGCATCTATATAACCATCTTTGTAAAATAAATTATAATGAAACATACAATCAGTTAATGCGTAATGGCCATTTGCAAATCCTGGTGGAACTAATACTTGATTTCTATCTTTTTCAGTTATCATAAAAGATTCCCACTCCCCAAAAGTAGGACTATTTTTTCTCATATCCAAAACAATTAGGTAAATATCACCAACTGCTGCTTGAACTAATTTCCAAGTCTTATTATCATAATGTAATCCTCTTAATACACCTTTGTATGATTTTGAGAATCTACTATGTATTGCATGTCCTTCACCTATTCTTATCATTACAGGATGTTCTCCCGAATGAAAGGTTGTAAATATCTCACCTCTATATTCTCTATAAATTGAAGGTGTAAAAATTGGAACTTCCATTCCAAATTTTTTTGATGGCGTTACTTTGAACGCATCCCATTTATTACTCATATTATGTTTGATTTGCGTAACCTAATGGAAATCCGTTTCTAAATTCAAAACCCATTTTTGGTACTATCATTTGATATGCCATTATGAGTTCTTTAATACCTCTATCTAAATCCCATTGTGGGCCCCATCCTGTTGCTTCTAATTTATCATTTGATACAATGTAGTTCCTCTTATCTGGGTCTTCGTAATAGTCATCGTAGACCACTGCAAAGTCCTTTACATGTGATTGTATTTTTTCTAATAATTCTTGTTTTGAAAGATTTGCATTGCTCAATCCTACATTAAAAATTTCACCTTTGTATTTGTCATAATGTTGAATCATAAAACAAAAAGTAAATGCTACATCTTGTATATGGATAAAGTTTCTTTTGAATGTCTTTTCAAATACAACAATATATTTGTCAGTTATAGCTTTATAAGTAAAATCGTTTACCAATAAATCCGTTCTCATTCTTGGTGAAACTCCAAAGACAGTTGCTAATCTAAATATGATTGCATCGGTTGATGTTCTTAAAAAGTTTTCTGCATCACATTTTGTTTTTCCGTAAACCGATATTGGTGTGAGTGGTGATTCTTCCGTACATTCTAATTGACCGGTACTTAAACCATATCCACTATTTGTATTTGGATATAAAATCTTTTTACCTTTTCCATTTGTAAATTTAACAATATTAACTATTTGTTGAAAATTAATTTCTTTTGCTAATTTTGGGTCTGCAGCACATGCAGGAAATCCTACAATAGCAGCTAGTGGAATTATCACATCGACCTCATTACATAGTTTTTCTAACAATTTAACATTACATACATCTCCATGTATAAATTTGAATTTTGACTTTGATGTGTATTGTAATAAGGAAGTTTGGTTAAATAATAATTTATCCAAAACAACTACTTCATAACTTTGTTCTAATAGTTTTCCAACTAATACGGAACCTAAATATCCGGCTCCACCTGTAACTAATACTTTCATTTTATAATATAATTATATACTTATATATATAATAACACACAAAAAATAGTATATGAAAAACTTACCAATAATTTCTTTTTTTATAAAATTATATCAAAAAAGAAAACGAAAAAAAGAATTTGAAAAGAAATTAGAAGAATTAAAAAAAAGAGACCCGTTTGTTTATAAGAATTTCTAATAATTTAGGATATTTATAGATATGAATTTATTAGAAGCAAATAAACCAAAAATACAAGGTGAAATAGTAGTATACGGAGGACGTTTTCAACCATTCCATAAAGGGCACTACGATGCATACCAAAGACTAGTAAATGAATTTGGGTCTGCAAATGTTTACATTGCATCATCAAATGACACATCTTCTGATAAATCTCCATTTTCTTTTAATGAGAAAAAAGAAATTGCAACTAAAATGTTTGGTGTTCCATCTAGTAAATTTATAAAAGTAAGTAATCCATATAGACCTACTGAAATATTAAAAAAATATGACGGAAAAACTATTGCATACATTGCTGCAGTTGGTGATAAAGATGCAACTAGATTACAAGGTAAATATTTCAAACCATATAAAGGTAAAGCGGGATATGGTTATGATGAAATAGGTTATACATATCCAATACCAGCCGAAGAAAACCCCATTAGTGGAACTCAGGTTAGAAGAGGTTTGGGAAGTAATGACAAAGAAAAAGCTAAAAAGTTTTTCTTAAAAGCATATCCAAAATTTGATAAAGATATATTCAAAATGATTTCAACAAAATTAAATGAAGATGGTATGCCGGGTGGAATCGGTGTTGGCTTAGTTTTACCGGGTGGATATATCAATGGTGCCCCAACAGGTTCAAAAAATGAAACATTGGATTCTGCAAGTGATTCTGCAAAATATAGATATGAACCACATCCTACAAGACATGAAAGAGAGCACCCATCCGATGAACCAGATTGGCATAAAAAAAATAAACCATATAGTCCTGTTGATGAATTAAAAGATGAAATAAACGAATTTATAACACAATATTTTAATGAAGGTATTTCTGAATCAAAACAAAATTCAATAAACCACTTTGTAGAATACGCAACTAAAAAATTAAAGCTAAGTGAAAGACCAAAAGTAACTTTATTAACAGGTAAAGAATATTCTGAAGCAAAAACCAGTTTAGGTGGATACAATCCAATGTCAAAAGAAATATTTGTCGTAGTAGATGGTAGATTGACGGCGGATATCCTTAGAACTCTTGCTCACGAAATGGTTCATAGAAAACAAGATGAATTGGGTTTAGTAAAAGATGAAATTAAGGATGGTGCAACGGGTTCTCCAATAGAAAACCAAGCTCATGCAGTTGCCGGTATCTTAATGAGAAACTATGGTAAGATAAATAAACAAATTTATAATGAAGATATTAATATAGATGTGGATAAAGGTGATACCGTTTTAATGGGAAAATTTAAGAACAAAAAAGTTGTTGTTAAAGATTTTGGTAAAGATGACCACGGAATGCCAACAATAAATGGTAAAGTAGCAACTACATTTAGATTAGGCCAAAAAGGTCAAAACGTATTTGATAAAAATGAAACCGTAAATGAAATGGGTAACAATGATATTCATTTCAAAAATATAATTCAACTTTATAGAAATACAAAATTCAGAAAAAGAATTAATGCATTTTTATTTGGTAATCCCAACAACAATAATCCAACCGCAGTAGCAAAAGCACTTCGTAATATGGGATATGATGAAATAACTAAAATGGAAAAAGAATTAAATATCCAACCAAATTTTGATGAACAAATTGGTGAATTATATAAAGATGTTAATACTTTTATAAACAATTATTTAGGAGAAGTAAGTGCAAACACATCAGAAGATGGTGAAGCAGATGGTGGATATGTTCCAAAAGGTAAAAAAAGAGTATTAGACGGACAAGATGGTGTAAATAAATCCGAAGAATGGTTTACAAATGGTGGATATACTCAAGAAGATTTTCCTGTTGCAGATGCAATATTTGGAGATGATGAGGGAGAAGAAAGAACTATTAAACATAGTATTAAAAATCTTCCTGATATTAAATTTGTAGAAACTGATTTTCTTAAAGAAGGATTATTAATGGAAGGTGGTGCATATGGACATATGTCACATCCATTTGATGATATGGATTTAACATTTGGTGATTTGAAAGATATTATTTCAAAAGCACTCAATGGTGACTTGGGAGTTGTTAGAGAAAAAACCGATGGTCAAGCATTAGCAATCAGTTGGAAAAATGGTAGATTGATTGCAGCTAGAAATAAAGGACATTTACAAAACGCCGGAGCAAATGCAATGGGTATAGAGGATGTTGCATCAAAGTTTGGTGGAAGAGGTGGATTAACCGACGCATACAATTTTGCAATGAAAGATTTATCTGCGGCAATAAGTTCACTATCAGAAGCACAGAGAAAAAAGATATTTAATGAAGGTAAATGTTTTATGAATTTAGAAGTCATATGGCCAACATCGGTAAATGTTATTCCTTACGGACAAGCTCTATTAGTTTTTCATAATACAGTTTGTTATGATGAAAAAGGAACAGCAACTGGAGCAGATGGTGGAGCAGCGGGAACTTTAGCAGGAATGATTAAACAAGTAAATGCAGACGTACAGTCTAAATATACAATACAAGGGCCTCCAATTACATCAATACCAAAGTCCGATGATTTAAGTTCTAAACAAGGTAAATATCTTTCAAAACTTTCAAAGTTACAATCCGAATTTGGATTAAAAGATAATGATAATGTCGCCGACTATCATCAAAGTTGGTGGGATTGGTGGATTACATCAAACGCGCCTGTAAAAGTTGATAAACTTACAAAAGAATCCTTAATTAGAAGGTGGGCATTCGGAGATAAGTCTCTTAGATTGAATACAATATCAAATACAAAATTACAAGAGTGGGCAATCGACCATGACAAAGTCAATGTAGTAAAGCAACAAAAAGATAACATTAGACCATTTGAGGAATTATTTTTAGGGGTGGGTGCGGATGTGTTAGAATTTGTGAGTAGTGTTTTAACGGTTCATCCTGATAGTGCAATTAGAGCTATGAAATCAAAATTAAAATCAGTTGCAGCGCAAGTTAGAAATGGTGGAAACCCATCTCAAATACAAAAATTAAAAACAGAATTACAAAGATTAAATGCTCTTGGTGGAATTGATAAAATAGTAGCAAACGAAGGATTGGTATTCTTTTATAATGGTAAAACATATAAACTTACAGGTACTTTTGCACCTCTAAATCAAATACTTGGTATTTTTTACTCTTAATTTGATATATATATTAATAGATAAACAGTTATAAAACATAGATTAGTATGGCAAAAAGGAAAAGTTTTGATGAAAAAGCAAAAGGAACGCACAAATCTCGTAAGCTCATCATTGACACAGTTTTTGGAAGAACGGACAATACTCAACGAGTATTTGGTTATGATGGAGAAGTAAAAGAAAAAAGAGAAGTTGGTGAAAAATGGACTGACAAAGATGGTAAAGAATGGGAACAACAAGAAGGATTTGTTTCAGCAGTTACCCAAATGGATGACATTAGAAAGTATTTGGATAAATTAAATACTTGTAGTAATGCAGATTGTCCAACAACCAAACCATCAATGACAGATAAAAGATTGATTCGTAAAACTGGCCTATGTATAGTTTGTTTGGCAAAGCAAGAACGAGAATTAAAAATGGACGGAACTTATATATTTTATGAAGATTATAAAATAACTCTTAATAAATTAGGATTTATTAGAGATATAAAGGCACAATATGAGGAAGCATTGTTGGGAATCAAACAACAAATAGAACAAGTTACGGAAGATGGTAGAGTTGAAAAATGGACATGGGATATTGATATTGAAAAAGTAAAAGCTGATTTAAGACAAGATATCGATGGTGCATATAACGCAATAGAGGAATTGTTATTAAGAAAAATAGAATTAGAAAAAAAATTGGTTGAATTAAATCATCCAGAATTAATAAAAAAATAAAAATTATGAAATTATTAAACTTAAAAAACATCGCAATAGCGATATTAGTAGTAATTGTATTATTAGAATATTTTAACCCAGGTGGAAAAATGCCAGGTAGAAAAATTGTAATTGCAGGTAAAGCTTACGAAGTTATTAAACATGAAATTGACACAATTGATATAGTTAAAACAAAAGTAGTAACTAAAAAAGGTGAAGATATTTATCACGAAACAATTAAAGAAGTAACAATTCCTACAATCGTAGATACTCAGGCTTTATTACATGATTATTTTGCAAAGAACATTTATAAAGATACATTACAATTACCAGATAGTTTAGGAACAATTGCAATGATTGATACAATTACTCAAAATAAAATATTGGGTAGAACTTTCAATGCAAGCGTTAAACAAA
>Ga0214919_10001963_pt1 | contig 32937 bp, 31 predicted proteins | sample LL1503_MetaG_FD_177994 | JGI IMG/M metagenome (GOLD analysis project Ga0214919, IMG submission 177994) | Freshwater microbial communities from Lake Lanier, Atlanta, Georgia, United States - LL-1503 | ecosystem: Environmental > Aquatic > Freshwater > Lake | place: USA: Georgia | collected... | reverse complement strand
GCGTGACCTGCACCCACAACAATTATATCGTATTCTTTAAACATTTGAATGCAAAGATACCCTTTTGGGTTTTATTAGAGAAATCCGCCACTAGAGTGATTATGGTAAATATTGTAAATACGACAAGCTGATTTGTGATTATCCCAATCGTTCCACGTGGAACTTATTACAGAGGAAAAGAACGCTGAATATTGATTTAGACCGATCCGTGTTCCACGTGGAACAAAAGTCATGGAACCTTCAAAAATTTATGCCTTGTCTAGATAGAAGTTTTCTTTTAATGTCATTCTTTTTTTGTCTAAAGGCGTTTTGTCCTTATACCCACAGAGATGTAAAACCCCATGATAAAGCACCCTTTGAAGCTCGTTTTTTATGGTACACCTCTCTAAGCGGGCATTCTCCCTAATCCTATCAACACTAATATATATCTCTCCTGAGATCGGCTCATCGGGTTCGTTTAGAGAAAAAGTGATGATGTCTGTGTAGGTATCGTGTCCTAAAAACTTGTTATTGATAGAAAGGAGAAACTTGTCGGTACAAAAAATAAACGTAAGGCCTGAATAAGATTTCTTTTCGCTTGAAAAAACATCATCTATTTTTCTTTTTAGGTCAAGTCGATTTCCAAGAGAAATAGAAGCTTTGTTGAAAAAGAACTTAATATTATCATTTTTTTTTATCATATAAAGGAAAAATACAAGCTAATAATAAAATATAAATATCGAAATTCGAAATTATCAAACAATTCCGAATGATACCTTTGTCAAAAGAAAAAAATGGAAAGAAGACTCTCAGAAATAGAGGTGGGGAAAAAAGTAATAATCAAGCAATTTGACAAAGACGATATTTATTTAAAATTAATGGAAATGGGTTGTGTTCCAGGAGAGATCATAATTGTTGACCAAGTGGCACCAATGGGTGACCCAATTTCAATATTTGTCGCTGGTTATCATTTGAGCCTAAGACTTAATGAAGCAGAAAAAATATGGGTAGAAGAGATTATTGAAAAAAATATAAATCATTGATAATCAATAAATTATAAATGAAAATAGGTTTATACTTTGGTTCATTCAATCCTGTTCACAACGGCCACCTTATTGTTGCTAACCATGTAATTAATAACACAGAACTTCAACAGGTTTGGATGGTCATTTCTCCACAAAATCCATTAAAAAAATCTAGTACCCTTTTAAATGAATACGATAGGCTTCATATGCTTCAATCAGCTTTGGATGGGGAAACAAAGATTAAAGCTTCATCGGTGGAATTTAAACTACCAAAGCCTTCTTTCACAATTGACACATTGGCTTACTTAAAAGAAAAACATCCACAACATCAATTTACAATAATAATGGGAGCTGATAGTTTCAGCAATATTGAAAAATGGAAAAACTATGAATTGATCCTTAAAAATTACAGTATTTATATTTATGAGAGAAAAGGATTTACTATAAAAGATGTTGAAAAAGCAACTATAGAAAAACTAAACGCTCCTCTAATAGAAATTTCTTCAAGCACTATTAGAAAAATAATTAAGACCGGAAAATCAATAAGATATTTAGTTCCTGATGTAGTAAATCAAGAAATAAAACAAAATAAATATTACAAATAAATTAAAATAAAAAACCAAGAGAGAGGCAGAGAGCAACAATAATTGGTGGAGGAATTTTTGAAAATTTTAATAATAATACCGTTATAATAATAACAAAGAGACTAAAAAAAGATTGGAGATTATAATTTATAAAACTAAAATCTTTTAAAAGATAAAAAATTCCAGCGAACATAACCCCTACTACAACTGCATTAATTCCTTCTAGAGCTCTAAAAATAATTACATACTTTTTAAAAAATTGCCATACAGGAAAAAAGAAAAGTACCAACAAAGCACTTGGTAAAAAAATTGCAATAGAACCTATTATACAACCCAAAGCTTGATAGAATTTTCCTTTATCTTTTAAAGCAATACCTCCGGTAAAAGAAGCAATAGAAAATACTGGACCCGGTATAGCCCTTACGAAACCAGCTCCTGTTAACAATTCACTTTTCTCCAGCTTAATAAAACCTTGTTTAGAATCTTGAAATTTGTCAGCTGTAGGTCTAGCTACATACTGATCTACAACTAAAGGAATCAACACATCGGAACCTCCAAAAACAATGCTGCCAAATCGATAAAAGTTTTCAAATAAATTAAAAGCCTTTCTATTTTCCCATTCTTGCTTTCTTGACAATTCACTAAAAAACCCAGCAACAACAAATATGAAAATAAATAACCACAAGTTTGACCAACGAATTTGCTTGGGTTTTGTTTTTTCAATATCAGGAATTCTCTTGTTGCTAAAATTTGTTGCTATACCTCCTAAAATAATTAATAAAGGAAAAACCCAAGGAGTTTTAAAAAATAAAGACAATAATAAAAAACTTACAATAAAAATCACAAAAGTTATAATACTATTGATAGAAATTTTAAAGGCTTTTAAACCCGCAAAAGCTAAAAACCCAATGGCCATCGGTTGAATAAATTTAAATACACCGTTGTTAAGATCTTGTGGATGTAAACTTGTAACTATGAAGGAAAATAAACCCATAATAAAACAAGCAGGTAAAACCCAAATTAATAAAGTTATTATTGCTAAAGGGATTCCTCCTCTTTTAAAACCAATAAGAGTTAAAACTTGGGTAGAAGAAGCTCCAGGCAGAATTTGGGCAAAACTTACATATTCCATTAACTCATCTTTACTAATGTCTTTTCTTTTATCAACAAAGGTCTTCATTACCATACCTAGGTGGCCTTGCGCTCCACCAAACGCTGAAATGCTGTGAATAAAAATAGATTTTAAGAAAGACAAATGCCTATGTAAAAACAAATTAAAAATATTAATGTTTACTAAAATTATAAACCGTGTTTCTTACTAATTTTTAACATTCTATCTATTGGAATTTTAGAAGCTAATCGCAAGGTCTCGTCCAAAATTAACTCAGGTAATTCATGTTCTAGACATAAATATAATTTTTCCAATGTATTTAATTTCATGTGAGGACAATCATTGCAAGCGCAACTATTATTTGGAGGTGCTGGAATAAAAGTTTTATCGGGGTTATTAATTTGCATTTGATGAAGAATTCCCGGTTCTGTAACTACTATAAATTCATTTGAAGAATTATAATTTGAATATTTTAATAACTCAGAAGTACTTCCAATGAAGTCAGAAATATTTAAAATATGTTCTTCACATTCTGGGTGAGAAATAATTTTAGCATTTGGAAAACGAACTTTAAGTTTTACTATTTTTTCTAAACTAAATATCTCATGCACCATACAAGCACCGTTCCATAGGACCATGGATCTGCCTGTTTTTTTATTTAAATAAGCACCTAGGTTTTTATCCGGTGCAAAAATTATTTTTTGATCTTTGGGTAAACTGTTGATTATAATTTCTGCATTACTGCTAGTACAAATAATATCGCTCATTGCTTTTATACCAGCAGAACAATTAATATAAGTTATTACAATATGATCAGGATGTTTATCTTTAAAAACTTTAAATAATGGAGGGGGTGCACTATCACTTAAAGAACATCCAGCATTTAAATCGGGAAGTAAAACTTTTTTATCGGGGTTCAAAATTTTAGCAGTTTCAGCCATAAAATGAACTCCCGCGAAAACTATAATGTCGGCAGTCGTTTGTTCCGCTTTTTGAGCCAATGCTAAACTGTCGCCAATAAAATCAGCAATATCTTGAATGTCAGAATCTTGATAATAATGAGCTAAAATGATTGCATTCTTTTTTTCTTTGAGTTTTTTTATTTCAATAAATAAATCTAAACCAGGATCAATATCAATATTCAAAAAGCCAGACTTAAATAAATTTGATTTTGCAGTGTTAATATCTACCATAATATGTATTAATAGTTATTTTATTTAAATTAACATACTATTACTAGGGGTGTTAATATGTGTAAATTTAAAAAAGATTTTATTTTTTTATTTAAAAAGAACAAAATATCAACTTATTTGCACAGGAAATTAACATTTATAAAAAAGTAATATAGTTTAATTTAAACTAGCGGTAATAATTTATTACAGCTTGAAGATATTTATACACAACCGTTAATAAACTTAGATGTTGATAATAAAAAATTAAAAAAGCAAAAACCAATGTTAGAAGAAGGTTTAATAAATTCTATATATCAACAGAAAAAAAAGAAATAGAGAAAAATAAAATATTTTTACCCTAATTACCAGCAAAAAAAAAGAACCAAAAAGGTCATTATCAACAAGATTTTTATCTTTTCAACAAAATGGTGTGAATTATAAAATATTTGTTGCCTTTATTTGATTGCAAACTTACTTAAGATTTAACCTTTATAAATTACAAAAGATAAAAAAAGGATAAGACATAAAAAATTATAATATCAAAAGAAAATAAGAAAAGAGCTTACAAAGACCTTAAAATGGGTTTTTATATGATAAATTATACTATTTTTGCCGTCAATTTTAATTTGGATTAATATGCAGATAATACAAAATATTCGGGAAAAAGGCACAGCAATAGTAATTGTTGTAATTGCGCTTAGTTTAATAGGATTTATTTTAATGGACGCAAAATCAGGTGGAAAAACTAGTTTATTTGGAAGTAGCTCTACTACAAATGTGGGTGAGGTTAACGGAGAGCCAATAGAATACAAAGATTTTACAGATAAAGTAAAACAAACAGAAGATCAATATGGAGGTCGTGTAAGCGGAAACCAAATATATGAAGTAAGGCAATCTGTTTGGGATCAATTGGTAGCAGAAAAAGTTATTATTAGAGAGTTTAAAAAATTAGGGCTAAGCTTTTCTCCCAAAGAAATGAGTGCTATAATGTTTAGCTCAGATGCACCATATACATTGAAGCAAGCGTTTACAGACAAACAAACGGGTCAATATGATATAAATAAAGTTCAGGAGTGGTGGAAAACAGCAAAAAAATCAAAAGACGAACAAAGGGCAGCGATAGAATCACAAATTATAGAGCCAATGAAACTACAAACCTTGTATAGTAAATACAACGGGATGATTGCTGCAAGCGCTTACTACCCGACATGGATGCAAAAGAAAGATTATGCAGAAAGAAACCAATTTGCAAATATAAGTTACGTGGGTGTACCATATAATGTAATCAACGACAACGATGTTAAAGTAAGTGACGCGGAGATAATTGAGTATATAAATAAAAAGAGTTCATTATACAAACAAGACGGCGGGCGTTTTATAAGTTATGTTTCCTTTAGTGCAAACCCATCCGCCAACGATTCTTTAAAAGCAAAGGAGTCTATTGAGGCCCTAAAGGCTCCGTTTATATCAGACACCAATGCAAATAATTTTCTGGCTCGAAACATGAGTACCATTAAATATTTTGACGGGTATTCTCTAAGATCAAAGATGGCGATGGTTCAAAAAGACACAATTGCTGCTTTATCGATTGGTAATGTATACGGGCCTTATTTAGACGGTGGGTCTTATGTATTAGCAAAGATGTTAGGAAATAGACAGATGCCAGATAGCGTGAGAGCCAGAACAATTTTGGTAAGTACAAGAGATCTTCAAACAGGTCAGCCAACTATTGCGGACAGCATAGCTAAAAAAAGAATTGACAGTATTTCCATAGCAATTAAAGGGGGCGCAGATTTTAACTCAATGGTTTTACAGTATAGTGATGACAAAGTAAGTAAAGACAAAGGGGGAGCCTATGATTTTTCATCTATTCAATTTCAAAATCTTCCAAAAGAGTTTTCAGAAGTGGTGTTTTATGGTACAACAGGAGATAAAAAAATAGTGCACTCTGATATTGGTTGGTATTATATAGAAGTGATCAGCCAAAAGAACTTCGAAACAGCATATAAAGTAGCTTATATGTCAAAGCAAATTTTAGCAACCGATGAAACTGTTAATAATGCAAGCATGAAGGCTACAAAGTTATCAGGAGAAAATAGAGATATTAAATCATTGGCTGCTTATGTCACTAAAAATGGGATTCAGAAAATAGATGTTCCAACCATGATTACCCAAAACGAATATAGGTTGGGTTTGTTGCAAGACGCAAGACAGCTGATAAGATGGGCATTTGAAGCAAAGGCGGGAGATGTGAGTGAGCCATTCAGCATAGAAGACCAATTTGTGGTAGCGGCAGTAACAAAGGTTCAAGCAGAAGGGCTTCCTGATGCAAGCACGGCTAGGCCTTTGGTAGAAACCTTTGTAAGAAAAGAAAAAAAGGCAGCGCTAATCAAAGAAAAATTATCTAAAGCAAATTCTCTAGAAACAGCAACATCAATATATAACCAACCGATAAGAACAGCGGGTGAAGATTCAACACTTACCCTTGGTTCACAAATCATCAACGGAATAGGAGATGAGCCAAAAGTAATAGGTGCAGCATTTAATAAAAATTTCCAAACAAAAATATCCGAACCAATCAGTGGAAACGGGGGTGTATTCTTAGTAAAAGTGAATAATATAGGAGGTCTGCAAATTGAAACGGCAGAAAACACCGCGATTCAATCAACCGAGCAAACTAGGGGAATATTACAAAAACTATCAGCCTGGTTTGAGTCTTTAAAGAAAACTGCAGATATTAAAGATTACAGAAATAAGCAATTTTAAAATAGTCGTTCAAAATAATTAAAAGCCAAACCACTCGGTTTGGCTTTTTTATTACACTAACCGCTAAAAAGTATAGATTGCAAGAGAAATAAATATTTATATTATAATTTTGAAGAAGAAAAAAATTTTAAAATTATCCATGCCAAAAACAGTATGTATAAAATAATTTTATTAATTGATATCTCAGAAGAATATGGTCAAAACCTGACCAAGGGGATTGTAAAATATTCAAAAGAACATGGCCCTTGGGTTTTTTGTAAGATGCCTCTTTTTTACCGTGAAACCCACGGAGTAAAAGGAATTGTTAAATTCGCAAAAGAGTGGGGAGCAAACGGAATTATAGCACACCTTGACAATGCGCTTGATATAAAAAAAATTCATGAAGCCGGAATAAGTTTAATTGTTGAAGATTTCAAAGAAAGGTTTGAAGGAACACCAAATATCACGGGCGGATATTTTGAGACAGGCGAAATGGGAGCAGAATATTTTATAAAAAAAGGCTTCAAACATTTTGGATTTTACGGATTTAAAAATATTGTATGGTCTCGGGAAAGGTTTGAAGGATTTCAAAGTTATTTATCAGATCACAAGTTTGCTGTACATAATTTTGATCAGGACCACCAGGGAGAAAAAACTTTATGGTTTTATAAACCATCTTTACTTAGTCAATGGTTAAAGTCTTTACCTAAGCCAATCGCTATAATGGCATGTGACGACGAAAGGGCACAACACATTACAGAAGCGTGTAAACAAGCACAAATTCCCATACCAGAGCAAATTGCCGTATTGGGCGTTGACAATGATCAGATGATATGTAATTTGTCGGACCCACCACTATCAAGCATTAATCTTGATACAGAAAAAGGGGGATACGAGGCGGCTAAATTAATACACTTCCTTATTTCAGAAAAAAAACAAACTCCTCAAAATATTGTTGTAAAACCCACGCATATTATTACTCGTCATTCAACAGACATTACCTCTGCTAGCGACGAGCTAATAGCAAAGGCTTTAAAATTTATTCATCTAAACATTGCAGACAAAATAAATGTTTCCGATGTTTTAAAAGAAGTGCCGCTTTCAAGAAGGTCGTTCGAAAAAAGGTTTTACGATATTACAGGCGTGGCGGTGTATAAATATATTTATAATTTAAAAATACAAAAATTTGCAGAGCGTTTATTAGAAACCGATAAAACAGTATCAGAAATTGCCATGGAATCAAGTTTTGCTTTAAGTAATAATATTTCTAGGCAATTTAAACAGGTGAAAGGTTGTACCCCTTCAGAGTATAGAAAACAACATATAAATAAAAAAACATCTGAAGAATAGAGAGTTAAAAAATTATGATACAATGAATATAATGACCTTTAATATAAGGTGTGATAAAATTAGTGATTCGGAAAACGCTTGGCAATACCGAAAAGATTTTGCTTCACAAATGATTAAGTTTTATGATGTAGATATTTTAGGAACGCAAGAGGTATTTAAAAACCAACTCCAAGATTTATTAGAAAGACTTCCTGACTATAAGTTTTTAGGTATTGGTCGATCAGATGGTAAAGACAAAGGGGAACACAGCGCTATATTTTATAAATATCAATTTTTTGAGATTGAGAAAAGTGGAAATTTTTGGTTAAGCGAAACACCTCAACAACCCGGTTCAAAAGGCTGGGATGCTGCATGCGAGAGAATAGTAACCTGGGCAATTTTTAAAGAAAAAAAAACAGGAAACAAGTTTGTATTTTTTAATACCCATTTTGATCATATTGGTGAGTTGGCAAGAAAAGAAAGTGTAAAATTGTTAAAGAAAAAAATTGTTGAAATTGCAGAACATTTACCTGTAATATTAACAGGCGACTTGAATCTTCCTCCAGATGCAGAGGCGATTAAAGATTTGCTGAAAGATGATTTTTTATTGGATGCAAGAGGGGCTTCAAATTTGGTGTACGGCCCTCCATGGAGCTTTCATGATTTTGGAAGAATTCCAATGTCCAATAGAAAGTTAATCGATTATATTTTAGTAGACAAAGCAATAAAGGTTAACAAATATGCTTGTATTTGCGAAACACATAATTCGGTTTATTTATCTGATCACAATCCTGTGTTGGCTCAATTGGAATTTGTGATGTAATTCATTGTCCAAGATAATTTTTGTACAGAGCCTTGATCAAGTTTAATCAGATAAATTAAGCGATTTAAAAATAAGACGATAATTAATTTTAAATACTATTTTTGATAGGCAAGATAAAACGAAGCCTAAAAATATGTCAACCGGCAAACTAAAGCAAACGTTAACTCCTACCCTTTTATGGGGTTTAGGTGTAGGCTATGTAATTTCTGGAATGTATTTTGGCTGGAACCTTGGTTTAGAAAAAGGGGGAACTTTTGGTATGGCAATGGCCACCCTATTGGTTATTGTTTTATATACTTGTTTTAGTTTTTCTTATGCTGAGTTAGCTTGTGCTATACCAAAGGCGGGGGGTGTGTATGATTATACAGAAAGGGCGTTTAAAAAAGACATCGGTTTTATTGCAGGGCTTGCACAAATTATTGAATTTGTATTTGCACCTCCAGCAATTGCCATTGCTATAGGATCCTATTTTAATTTAGCCTTTCCGCAAATACCAGTTTTGCCAGCAGCCATTTCTGTTTATTTAGTTTTTATGACCTTGAATATTTATGGTGTAAAAGCGGCAGCAAGTTTTGAATTGGTTGTTACTATTTTGGCGGTGGGAGAATTATTGCTTTTTACCACATTAACAATCCCCCATTTTTCATTTGATCATTTTACCAAAAATCCTTTTCCTAATGGATGGGGAGGAGCTTTTGCGGCAATTCCTTTTGCTATCTGGTTTTTTTTAGGAATTGAAGGCGTAGCCAATGTTGCAGAGGAAACAATCAATCCACAAAAAGATATTTTAAAGGGGTTTGGTTGGGCACTAATCACTTTAGTAATATTATGTGTGTTGGTTTTTTTTGCTTCTATTGGAATAAGTGGTTGGGAGAGCATAGTTTATTCTGCAAATGGAGCAAGCTCAGACTCGCCATTGCCGCTAGCACTTGGACAGGTTTTTGCTTCTGATCATTTGTTTTATAAATTGTTAATTGGTATTGGTTTGTTTGGATTGGTCGCTTCTTTTCATGGGTTGTTATTGGCTAGCGGTCGAGCAACTTTTGAGTTTGGAAAAATTGGCAACGCGCCAAAAATTTTAGGAAAGGTGCACAATAAATTTCAAACCCCCGCCAACGCGCTTATATTCAATTCTGTTTTAGGTATCGTTATTCTTTGTACAGGAAAAACAGCAGAAATTATAATTATATCTGTATTTGGCGCAGTCACATTGTATATTTTTTCAATGATGGCGGTATTAAAACTGCGAAAAACTTCTCCGGAAATGAATCGACCATTTCGGGTTCCATTTTATCCTTTAACCCCCATATTGGCCTTGGTATTAGCAATTATTTGTTTAATTGCATTGTGTTATTACAATGTACTCTTGGCCGTTTGCTATTTTGGAATACTATTTTTCTTTTTTGTACTTTTTAAAATCTTTAAAAAATGAGTAATGAGGAAATTTTAGATTATGTAAGTAAGCACCCCTCTGGTAGGGTAAAAGTTGCAGTAGCAGATATTGATGGCGTACTTCGTGGAAAATATATTTCGAGTGAAAAGTTTTTATCTGTTGCCAAAACAGACTTGGGGTTTTGCGCAGTAATTTTTGGCTGGGATATGGCTGATCAGGCTTATGACAATAGTACCTATACAGGATGGCATAAGGGCTATCCTGATGCAAAAGTAAAGTTGAGCATCAATAGCTTTAGAAAAATTCCTTGGGAAAATGATTTGCCTTTTTTTCTAGGTGAGTTTATTGATGACGCAGGCAATCCATTAGAACTTTGTCCACGTCAGTTGCTTCAAAAAATCATACAACAGGCTACAGCATTAAGTTATGAACCAAAGTTTTCCCAAGAGTTTGAATGGTTTAATTTTGCAGAAACATCAAAAAGTTTTGCAGAAAAAGAAGGAAAAAATTTAACACCTCTTACGCCAGGGATGTTTGGATATTCTGTATTAAGAAGCAGCGAAAGAAATGATTTTTTCTCAGCACTTTTTGAACAACTTAAAAAATTTGACATACCGTTAGAGGGGTTACATACAGAAACGGGACCAGGAGTGTATGAAGCTGCTATTACTTATAGTGATGCTTTAATGGCAGCAGACAATGCCATTTTATTTAAAACGGCTGTAAAAGAGATTGGGTATAAACATGGTATCTTGGCTAGTTTTATGGCCAAGATAAATGAAAATTTACCAGGCTGTAGCGGTCATGTTCACCAGTCACTTTGGTGTGGAAATATCAATTTATTTTATGATGCCACAGAACCTAACCAAATGAGTAAAATGATGCAACAGTACCTAGCGGGTCAACTTTATTGTTTGCCTCATATTTTACCAATGGTTGCGCCAACAATTAATTCATATAAGCGTTTAGTGGAAGGAGCTTGGGCGCCTACCACAGTAACCTGGGGCAATGACAATAGAACAGTAGCGTTGCGCACTTTAACAGGCGGTAGTAAATCTTGTCGTTTAGAAACAAGGGTGGTTGGTAGTGATACCAATCCGTATCTAGCAATGTCTGCCTGTTTGGCTTCAGGTTTATATGGCATTAAAAATCAGTTGACCCTTCAGCAAGCTACAGAGGGCAATGGATATAAAGATGAAACACATGGAAGGTTTCCTAAAAGTTTGGAAGAGGCCAATCACGCAATGAAAAATTCAGTAGTGGCAAAAGAAATTTTGGGTGATACATTTGTTCAGCATTTTACGCAGACGCGTGACTGGGAGGTACGGCAATTTGCTAAAGTAGTAACCGATTGGGAAACCAAAAGATATTTGGAGATCATTTGATAAACAATATTTAACAGCAATTTTATAATTTATTTTTCAACATTTATATACTTTTCGATGTCGATTGTTCAATTTAATTTTCCTACCACCATTCGATTTGGTGCGGGTGCTGTAGCCGAGTTACCTACTTATTTAAAAAGTAACCAATTAAAAAAACCGTTGGTTTCGACGGATCCAACAATTGCTGGATTGGGGTTTTTTAAAGAGATTCTTGAAGGCCTTACTGCTCAAGGAATGGAAGTAACCGTTTTTCATGATATCCATAAAAATCCGGTTAAAAGCGATGTATACAAAGGTGCTGATGCTTATGACGCTGGAGGCTGTGATTGTATAATTGGTATTGGTGGCGGTGCAGCAATTGATGTGGCAAGAGCAATTTTATTGCGCATCAATCACCGCGAAGATTTATTTAAATACGACGATTTGATAGGGGGCGATGTTTATGTTACCAATGAAGTACCTCCTTTTATTACCATACCCACCACAGCAGGCACAGGTAGCGAAGTAGGTCGATCAGCAATTATTTCTGATGATGAAACCCATCAGAAAAAAATTCTCTTTTCTCCTAAATTGCTTGCAAAGATTGTTTTTGCAGATCCACTTTTAACAATGGATTTACCTTCATTTATTACAGCGGCTACAGGAATGGATGCCTTGACTCATAACATGGAAGCCTTTATTGCTAAAAATTATCATCCAATTTGTGATGGTATTGCGCTAGAGGGAATACGTTTGATAGCAACCTCTATAGAAGATGCTGTAAAAAACCCTACCATTGAATCTCGCTCTAATATGCTGTTGGCGTCTATGATGGGAGCAATTGCTTTTCAAAAAGGTTTAGGAGTAGTGCACTCATTAGCGCATCCGCTTTCAAGTTTGTTGGATACTCACCATGGTCTTGCCAACGCAGTTAATCTTCCTTATGGCATGCAATTTAATATAGAAGGTTTCGAAGAAAAATTTGTGCGCATGGCCAAAGCCCTCGGTATAAAAAATGAAACAGGACAGGGCGTAGTGGATTATTTGTTTGATTTAAATGATAGATTGGGCATTCCCAAAAAGCTGAGTGGCATCGGAGTAAAACCAGAACACTTGGATACCTTAGCAGATCTTGCTTTTGCTGATTTTGCACATCCTAATAATCCTAAGCCAGTCAGTAGAGAGAACTTCAAATTATTATACGAAACTGCATTATAAATTTTGTCTACACCCATCACCATCGGCATCAGTTTTTCAGAAACAAAGTATTCCAATTATCCTGCATGGATTAGTGGTGAAAGTAGCAGTATCCAAATAGTAGCGCTTAGTTGGGAAAAACAAAATATGGAAGACCTTAATAAATGTCAGGGACTTTTATTAAGTGGCGGAGTTGACATAGATCCTTTTTTTTATGAATCAGGTGTTTCAAATTATCCCAATCAGCCGGTTGAGTGGAATCGAAAGCGAGATCAGTTTGAGTTGGATTTGTTTCATGCAGCAGCACAAAAACAAATACCCATTCTTGGAATTTGTAGAGGGTTGCAGTTGGTAAATGTAGCATTGGGAGGAACCTTGTTGAGCGATATTGAGGCTATAGGAAAACCCAATCACCGGTCAAAATTAGGAGTAGATCATGTTCATGCACTTCAATTATTAGAAGGCAGTTTATTGCAAAGCATAACAATGATTGACAAAGGGGAGGTTAATAGCGCTCATCATCAAAGTATCAATAAGGTTGCTGATTTATTGATGGTAAATTGTAATTCTCAGCCTGACGAAATAATAGAGGGTGTTGAGTGGAAAGAAAAACAAAATCGCTCACCGATGATTTGTGTTCAATGGCATCCAGAAAGAATAAATAATAAAGAGCAAAGCCCGCTATCAAAAAATATCCGTGAATGGTTTTTGTCGGAGGCTCAAAAATATAGTAGTTAAAATCTCTTCGACTAAAAATTTATTTCTACAAAAAATCACTAAAGAAAATCTGTTTTAAAAAATTAAAAAAATCTAGAATGAAGATCATCAATCCCGCCAATGAGGAGCTAATTACTATAGTTGAAACAGACGATCAAAAAACGATTGAAAAGAAATTGGCAAGTTTACGAGAAGGTCAAAAACAATGGGCCAAAGTTTCTTTGGAGAATAGGGTAGCAATTATTCGCAGATTTTCCGAACTCTTACAAACAAATCTTGAAAACTGTGCGTCGATATTAACCAGTGAAGTGGGAAAGCCTTTGCAGCAATCTAAAAACGAAGTGAATGGTGCCTGCGCAAGAATAGAATGGCTTGCAGCAAATGCTATTCAAGCATTGAGTGAAGAATGGATGGTTGAAACAGGACCCACCCGTGAAAAAATTGTTTATGAACCACTCGGAATTGTCTGTAATATTTCTGCATGGAATTATCCTTATTTGGTAGGAACCAATGTTTTTGTACCAGCATTGTTGGCGGGCAATGCTGTAATTTATAAGCCTTCAGAGTTATCTACCTTAACGGGTATGGAAATTGAAAAATATTTACACGCTGCTGGGGTTCCAGAGAATGTTTTTCAAATTGCTGTTGGAGCAAAAGAGGTAGGAGAATGTTTGTTAGAGGCAGACCTAGATGGTTATTTTTTTACAGGCTCTTATGCAACTGGTAAATACATATATGAGCGAGTGAGTAAAAAAATGAAACCTTGTGGACTTGAGTTGGGAGGAAAGGACCCTTTGTATGTAACAGAGGATATAACGGATATTGCAACAGTCGCAGCGAATACAGCGGATGGTGCTTTTTACAACAATGGGCAAAGTTGCTGTTCAGTAGAAAGAATTTATGTTCATGAAAAGGTTTATGATGCATATGTGGCGGCTTTTATTGCAGAGGTAAAAACGTATAAAATTGGAAATCCTTTATCAGAAGGAGTTTATATAGGGGCTTTGACCAGAAAGGAACAACCTTCCTTTTTAGCAAATCAAGTAAAAGACGCGGTATCAAAAGGGGCTTCTGTTTTATGCGGAGGAAATGTAATGAAAGTAGCGGGAAATTATTTTGAGCCAACCGTTTTAGTAAATGTTACGCATGAAATGGACTTGATGAAAGAGGAGTCCTTTGGGCCAATCATTGGCATCATGAAAGTAACAGACGACGCTGCTGCAGTAGCTTTGATGAATGATACGCAATATGGACTTACGGCTTCTGTTTATTGTAATAATGAAGAAAGGGCTGCAACGATTCAAAGCCAGCTGAATGCAGGGACTGTTTATTGGAATTGTTGTGATCGCGTAAGTGCAGCATTGCCTTGGAGTGGAAGAAGGCACAGTGGTTTTGGAAGCACCCTTTCATTGGTTGGTTTGCGAGCATTTACTCAACCAAAGGCTTATCATTTAAGAAGCTAAGGCTTCATATCTGCCGCGGCGGACCCGGGTTCAAATCCCGGTCTCGCTTCACGAAAATCAAGGACTTACGTTAAATCGTGGGTCCTTTGTTGTGTCATGAATTTATCAATCGGAATCAAGTCTAAATATTTATTTCATAACTAGTAGATCTTCCTGCTCCCTTAATTACAAACACATTTATTTCCGCTAATTCCTGTAAGTCTCTTGTTGCTGTTGCTTTTGAAGTATCTGTTATACTTATATATTTTTTTACATTCATGCCACCCTTGAAGCCATTGACACCTTCTTCTAGCATTCTATTCATAACCTTTCTTTGACGTTCATTAAAACTTTTATCATACTTATCAAAGAATTTCATTTTTTTGATACTAAACTGTATTGTTTTTTCAGCATCATCCTGTGCAAAAATTATAATTGAAGCAAACCATTCTATCCACTTTGTTATTTCTAATCTTTGTTGTGCATGCTGTAATGCTTTATAATAGGCTGTTCTATTCTCCTCAATAGATTTTGAAATACTAAAAATAATAGGATTATCAAATCCTTGCGAAAGTGCTTTTTCTGCGATGGCCCTTCCAATTCTTCCGTTTCCATCTTCAAAAGGATGAATGGATTCAAAATAAAGATGCGCTACTGCTGCTTTAATTATTGGGGAACTAATTTCACTTTTATTATACCATTCTATAAACCGCTTCATTTCTTTTGATAAGGTTTTAGAAGGTGGAGCTTCGTAATGAACCTTAGGATCAGACGCAGATCCAGAAATTACTTGCATAGGCTCATTTCCTTTTCTCCATTGTCCTGCATTGACTCTTTTGTTATTCCCCATAAGCAGTTTATGCCATTGAAGAATCTTGCTTTCAGTTAGTGGTTGTTTATAAGTATTTCTTACATCAACTAATAATTGACTTAATCCAATTGCATTTTTATCTTTTGGTTCTTGTGAAATATGTAATCCAAGATTTTTTCTAATAGATGACATTATATCTATTCTGTTTATTATCTCTCCTTCAATTTCAGATGTTTTGATTGCTTCAGATACCATTATCTCTATAATTGTTTCTGTACTGATGGCTTCTGGTAATGCAGAGATGATGCCTTTTAGTTCTCCAGCTTTTAACATGAACTTCATCAATTCATTATCTATTGATGAGCTATCAAATTTAAATTCAGGCCAATTTTTGTTTTGCCAATTATACATAATGAGCCGATTAGGTTACTTTATCGGCTCAAATATACAAACAAAATGAGCCGAATAGCATTAATTTGCGGCTCAAAGTTGAATAAACATCTATTTTACGCTCTGTGTCATGAAAACACCCCCTGAATTCGGTTCAAATCGGTCTTTTTCCGTTTTGCTAAAACATAACTCACTACAAATCAAAGTTTTCATTTTCTTAAAAAATCTTACTATCCGCCTTCGGCGGACCCGGTTCAAATCCCGGTCTCGCTACACGAAAATCAAGGACTTACGTTAAATCGTGGGTCCTTTGTTGTTTTTGCGTGAGGTTTTGAGAGAGGTTGCTACTTGTTTTGTTATTTTTATCTAATGAAAAAATCAATTTTATTTCTATTGTTGTTACTAGTACTTGGTTTTCTTAATGCACAGTCATTTCAAATTAAAAATTTATCAAATTCTATAGGTAAATGGGAAGGCAAATTAACCTATTTGGATTATTCCACTGGCAAACCTTACACAATGTCAGCCAACATCAAGATTAGTCTTACCGAAAATATGAATGGATATATAATGGGGTATGAATATCCTAAAGAGCCCCAAGCAAATTCAAAGGACACAACTTATATAGTGAACAAATTATTCGGCAAGGACAAAATAGTTGAGTTTAAGAAAGCGGCAGATGGTGGGTTTTCATTGGTAACTGAAATAGTAGGAGAAGATGGCAATGATAACAAGAAAGCTGTTTTAAGACATATTTATATTTTAAAGCCTAATACCTTTTCAATAATTAAGGATGTGAAATTTGAGGGTACAGATAAGTGGATCAAAAGAAATGAATATTTACTTAATAGAGTAGTAAACTAATTTTTTGATAGTCACATAATCAATCAGCTTAATGTAGTCAGTTTTGTTTTAAAATAATATCATTAGGAGTATGAAAAAATTTACCTTAATTGTAATTCAAATTTTATCATGTCAATTGATAGTGCAAGCACAAACAGTTTTTGAGCTTGCTCCTAAACAAAGTATGTTGATTACCGGCAAGGGAATCGGTCAAGATGCAACCATTAATCCTTTTGCAGGAGAGGAATGTTACGCAATTGTGAAAAATATTAGTGACGAGATCTTCTTTGCGCGAGTGCAGAATAAAGGGAAAATTATAGAGATACTCCCTATTAAAAGGAATGGGGCCGTAAAGGTCAAACTTTTAATTGACTATGAATTATACTTAGATACTAAAACACGAAAAAAAGCTAAGGCAAGTATTGATTATGAAAAAATAAGCTATAAATAAATGAAAAAGATTTTACTCCTATTTCTTGTGTTTGCACCATTTCTAAGTTTCGGTCAAAATATTCCAATGACCTTTCACAATGGTTCACTCTTCTCAATTTATTTACAGTCTGCACAAATTCCACTTACCATCATTTCTGAGTGATTGGGAGCAAAGCCCTTTGGAAGTTTTACTTTCGGAATGGTAACATCGTCTAGACAAATTGTTTTACTACACAGATCGCAAATAAAATGTACATGGTTGTCATGGTGATGGCCTTCCTCACAATTTTCTTTGCATAAAGCATATAAGATGGAATTGTCGGTTGTAGGAATCAAATGGATGATCCCTTTTTCTACAAAAGTTTGTAATGTTCTGTAAACTGTAACACGGTCAAACATATCTCCTGTGTACCTTTCAATATCAGCATGAGCTAAAGCGCCATCGCGGGCTAGGAAAAGATCTAATATTTTTTTTCTTCCATCGGTGATGCTTAGTTTATTTTTTTTAAGAATGTCGTTTGTCATGGTTAGCAGATTGATGCATTAATTAAGACTCCTAGTTTGATATTTTTCTTTTAGCAGAGCTTTAATATCAATCAATAATTTTTTAATTTCATCTTCTTTCAGTCCATCATAGACCCCTCTTACTCTGCTTTGTTTATCTACTAAAGCAAAAAATTGGGTATGGATAAATTGGTCTGCAATGTTTGAAACTGAATCTGGCTTGTTGTTGTCAATCATATAACTCTGTCGGGCCATTTTATACAATGAAGATTTATCACCGGTAACAAAATTCCATTTTACATTTTCCGCGTTTTGAGTAGTGACGAGGGTTGAATCATATTTAATTTTAAAAGAGCCGTCATCATTTTGAACAAGCAATCCATTTAACATTCGCTGTTCGTATTTTTTAAGCAATGGTATCGAATCAGTTTCAGGCATGCAGGTATGAGATAAAATCATAAAGCTGCTGTCAGCTTTATAGTTATCAAACACCCTTCTCATATTCGCATTCATCTTAGGACAAATTCCTTTGCAGGTAGTAAAAAAAAACTCTGCGACAAAAACTTTTCCTTCTATGTCCCTTTCAGTTAATATTTTTCCATTTTGGTTGGTAAAAGAAAAGGGCTGTATATTATTATTGATTATTGGGAGATTCGATTGTGAAAAATCTTCTTGCGAAAAAAAGTATAAAAAATATACCCCAAATAAAATAATAAAAAAACCGACGTACCAATACCATTTTTTGCCCATGCTATAAAGTTTACTCGAAGTTACAATCATAAGAGTTGCAAAATGTCCTACAATATAAAACTTGCAACATTATTGCAAATTTAGTACTTTTGTATTTCATACGATGAAAACAAAAATTAATTGGGATATGATGGGCATTGCTACCTCTGTACTCTGTGCTATTCATTGTGCGTTGTTACCAGTAATCGTTTCTACTTTGCCAATATTTGGCATCAACATTGTTCACAATTCAGTATTTGAATGGGGTATGATTCTTCTAGCCTTTGTTGTTGGCTCTTATTCTTTGTTTCATGGATTTGTAAAACACCACCATTCACTTGTGCCGGTTTTAATTTTTTCTGTTGGGTTTTTATTTTTATTTTTTAAACAATTTTTTCATTCATTTGAAAATTGGTTCTTAGTTGCAGCTGTTCCATTAATTATTAGTGCACATTATTATAATTATCGTTTGTGTCACCGAACCAAATGTTCATCTCCCCATCACCAGCATTAGAAATCGGTTCATTTATCTTGACACTATTCATTTAAATTGTAGCGTTTATAGAGTATTTTGCAAATAAAAAGTTTTATGGGAAAGTCATCTTTTATAATACTAGTTTATATTTTTTCTACCTTTTCTTTATTTAGTCAAAGTAAAGATGAAATGGAGGTAAGGGCTTTGTTAGACCTTCAAACAAAAGAGTGGAACAAAGGAAATATTCCAGCCTTTATGGAAACCTATTGGAAAAGCGATTCGCTTATGTTCATAGGTAAATCAGGACTTACTTATGGGTGGAAAAAAACATTGGATAATTACAATAAAAATTATCCTGATAAAGTAGCAATGGGCAAATTAAAGTTTGAATTGCTCCAGGTAAAACGCTTGTCATCCACACATTTCTTTGTTGTAGGTAAATGGCATTTGACTAGAAGTATTGGTGATGTTGGTGGTATATTTTCCCTTTTGCTTACTAAGGTTGGTAACCGATGGGTAATAATCGCCGACCACACTAGTTAGTATATATTGGAGTATTAATAATTAATTTCTTTCCACCCTTTCCATTTTTTTCGCAAATAAATAACTAGGGCGATGAGCGATATTGTAAACGCAGTGTAATAAATATAATTTCCGATTGTAGGACGACCTTCAAAAAAAGCAAATCCATAGTAAATACCGATGCTCATGTTGACTAGAAGCCAAACAAGTCCCATTGAAATAGACTGCATTATTTTTACTAAAAATTCTTTTACATCATCTTCCATTGGTAGAATAAAACAGTTTATAAAAAAGGGTTTATGAATAAATTGATCAACACATAATTAAAGATAGATAATTTGATTTGTACATTTTATTTTGTTCATTGAAAATAATAAAGAAAAAAAGTCCGCCCTCCTACTATAACAAAAACACTAAAGAGGATTGGCTTAATAAGGGAATATCAAATAAATCTTTTACTTATCAATGGGAATGTTAAATTTGTAGCCATGCCTAATTTTAACTGGAACGACAGTGTCAATCTTGCAAGCAAGCTTTCTTTGAAAAGATCTTGGAATGGGATTAAAGTTCTCTCTAGTTTTTATTTAAGTAGGTGGCTTAATAGGCCGATTCAATGGGGCTATCCGGTTTCAATTTCATTTGAACCTACTACAAGCTGTAACCTTCGTTGTCCCGAGTGTCCAAGTGGATTGAGAGCATTTTCTCGTCCAATAGGGATGCTTGAAAAGAATTTTTTTACCAGAACCATTGATGAAATTCACAAAGAGTTAATTTATCTAATATTTTATTTTCAAGGCGAGCCGTATTTGAATCCAGACTTTTTAGAGATGGTGAAATATGCTAGCGATAAAGGAATTTATACGGCAACTTCAACCAATGCTCACTATTTAACGGATGAGGCTGCCAAAAAAACGGTAGAAAGTGGATTGGATAGGCTTATCATTTCTATTGATGGCACCACACAGGATGTGTATAAGCAATACAGAATAGGAGGAAATATTGAAAAGGTTTTGGATGGGGCAAAGAACATTGTAAAATGGAAAAAAACTTTGAATAGTAAGACACCATTTGTATTCTTTCAATTTTTAGTAGTCAAACACAATGAACATCAAATTGAAGAGGTTAAAAAATTAGCTAAAGAAATCGGTGTGGATGAGGTAAGGTTTAAAACTGCCCAAGTGTATGATTATCAAACAGACCCTAATAATTTGATACCTACAATTGATAAATATAGCCGTTATAAAAAAAATAAGGAGGGTAGTTACACTGCCAAAAATAAATTAGCAAATCGTTGCTGGAAAATGCAGCATGCAAATGTAATTACCTGGGATGGCTTGGTCGTGCCTTGTTGCTTTGATAAAGATGCAACCCACCAGCTTGGTAATTTAAAAAACCAGTCTTTTAAAGAGGTTTGGAAAAATGACAATTATAAACAGTTCCGGTCTGAACTAATGAAAAGCAGAAAAAATATTGATATCTGCGCAAATTGTAGTGAAGGAGTTTCGGTTTGGCAAGAATAGTGATCAGTAGGATTGTAATTATTTAACTAAATTTACTTTATGCCAATCATGTTTAATAATCAGTTGCGACAGATTCTACTGCTGGGTTTGATTATTTTGTTGGGCGGTATGCTGGTATCTGAGTTGTATATTTTTTTACCTGGCTTTTTAGGGGGTGCAACATTGTATATTTTACTTCGAAAGTGGTATGAAAAGTTAACGATTAAAAAAAAATGGCCTAGAGGCTTAACGGCGCTTTTGTTTATTGTTTCTAGTATTCTTGTTATTTCTATCCCTATTTATTTTACTGTTTTATTGGTTTCTCCGAAAATATATTCTTTGATCAATAATCAACAAGACGTTGTAAGGAGTCTTGAAATTATTTCAAAAAAAATAGAAGTTCTTACCGGTCAGCAATTTTTTACCGCAACAAGTGCAGAATCGATAGCAAAAAAAATCGCAACTTATATACCCACTTTATTAAATAGTACAGCGAATGTATTATCGAACCTGCTAATGCTGTTTTTTTTATTTTACTATTTATTGTACAATGGCAAGGATGTTGAAAGATATTTAAATCATATCATACCTCTCAAATCAGAAAATGTTACCAAGCTAGCCAATGAGACAGATTCAATGATTAGAGCGAATGCAGTTGGCATACCAATCATTTGTATTGTGCAAGGTTTTTTCGCAGCCATCGGTTATCTTATTTTTGGGGTCAAGGATTGGGGAATGTGGGGTTTTGTAACTGGAGTTTTTGCATTTTTTCCTTTTGTAGGAACAATGATTGTATGGGTACCTTTGGTGATCTATTTGTATTCAATCAATCATACGGCTACTGCCACAGCCCTTACTGTTTATAGTATAATAGTAACGGGCAATGTAGACTATATTACTCGGCTGGTATTGCTAAAAAAAATTGGCAATGTGCATCCAATGATTACCATATTAGGGGTAGTCGTGGGGTTACAACTGTTTGGTTTTATGGGACTGATATTTGGCCCATTACTTATAAGTTATTTTATCATTTTCATAAAAATATATATGAATGAGTTTTCAATAAATGTAGATAAAGAGCTTCTTTAAAAGGTATTTTTAATTTATATTTATCTAAACAAAGAAGGGCAATTGGTATTTTAAAGACATAAAAATTAATTGACAAAATTTCGGGTGAACAAGAACCAAGCTATCCAAATGAAATTATATTTTCTAAACATTATATCGCATTTTCCTAATAAAATTGGTAGGGTTCTGTTAATCGCTATTGGATGTTTTATGGTTTCATATCTTCCTGCTCAAACCACTCCAGAGTTCCGTGGCGTATGGGTAGCTACTGTTGATAATATTGATTGGCCTAATAAAGGAGATTATGATAGTGATTCTCAAAAGGCATCGTTTATTAAACTCTTGGAAATGCACCAGCGAAACGGTATCAATGCCTTGGTTGTTCAAATAAGGCCCTGTACAGATGCTTTTTATCCTTCGCCTTATGAGCCTTGGAGTCAATGGCTAACAGGCATTCAAGGCCGGCCGCCTTCACCTTATTACGACCCATTGGCGTTTATGATATCGGAGACGCACAAACGCGGAATGGTATTTCATGCTTGGATGAATCCTTATAGAGCCGTGTTTAATTTATTTAATTCTTCTTTGTCAGCCACTCACATTACCAAAGTACATCCTGAGTGGTTTTTAGTATATGGAGATAAGCGATATTTTGATCCTGGTAATAAGGAAGCACAGCAATATGTAACCCAGGTGGTTGCTGACGTGGTGAGCCGATACGATGTGGATGCAATTCATTTTGATGATTATTTTTATCCTTATCGAATTCCGGGAAAAGAATTTCCTGATGATGCGAATTTTAAGAAATATGGTGTGGGTATGACAAAGGATGATTGGAGAAGAAGCAATACGGATTCAATCATTTCGAAGTTGAGCTTTGCAATAAAAAAGGAAAATAAAAAATGCCAATTTGGTATTAGTCCATTTGGTGTTTGGCGTAACCAGGACAAGGACCCAATTGATGGAAGTCGCACAATAGGAGCACAAACGAATTACGACGATTTGTATGCGAATATTTTATTGTGGCTAAAAAGAGGCTGGATTGATTATGTAGCTCCTCAATTATATTGGGAAATTGGACATCGCATTGCTCCTTACGAAGTATTATTATCATGGTGGAGCAATCATACTTACGGAAAACATTGTTACATTGGCATGGGTATTTATCGGGCCAATAGCAATCCCGCTTGGAAAGAATTGAATCAGTTGCCGCGTCAAATAGTATCGATGCGCAAAACACCCAACATGAAGGGAATGATTTTTTTTAGCAGTAAAACCTTTGAAAGAAATCCCAATGGCTGGAGTGATTCACTGCGGTTAAATTATTTTAAAGTACCTGTAAAGGTTCCTGAAATGAGTTGGTTGAAATAGTTATTATAGCCAATAGGCGCTTAATTACAAAAGTCCGTTTTCTTAATTCTTTACAATTCTCCTACCTTAATATTTGAAGAAGAGTATTTTATTCTAGTGTCCAACTCATATTTCCATCCTTCTCGTCTTTTAGGATAATGCCTTCCGCGAGCAGTTGCTTTCTTATTTTATCAGAAGTTGCATAATCCTTTTTTTCCTTTGCTTCTTTTCTAATATCAATTAGTAATTGCATCACTCCATTCAAGCCATTCGCTTTTACTGAAGCAGAATTTTTTAATCCCAGAATATCTTCTAGATAAATTGAAAATGAATCCTTCATCAATTGTAGTGTATTAGACGAGATGGCATTGATAGCGATGTGACCATCTTTGATAGAATTAATGATAGGTGCTAGTTCAAATAGATTAGCCAGCACTTTTGCAGTGCTAAAGTCATCGTCCATAAAAGACTCCAAGTCTTGAAGCAGTAAAACAATTTTTTCCTCGATCTCTAAGTCAGTAGCTTGCTGGTTATCAGGGATAGTAAAAATTTTTAATAATTCATAAGCTTCCCACAAACGCTTTAGTGCTTTTTCACTTGATTGCAGTGCTTCGCTGCTAAAATCAATGGGACTTCTATAATGACTTTGAAGAATAAAAAAACGGATTGTCATTGGATCAAAAGCCTGTGTGAGCAATGGGTGTGTTCCAGCAAACATTTCAGTTAATTTGATTTGATTGTTGTAGCTTTTACCCATCTTTCGGCCATTGACCGTTATCATATTATTGTGAACCCAGTATTTTGCGGGTGTATGATGATTGCAAATGGTACTTTGTGCAATCTCGCTTTCGTGGTGGGGAAACTGAAGATCCATTCCTCCGCCATGTATATCAAATTCTGCGCCTAGGTATTTGGTGGCCATTGCAGAACATTCAATATGCCAACCAGGATAACCATCACCCCAGGGACTTTTCCAACGCATGATATGTTCAGGGGCAGCTGATTTCCACAATGCAAAATCTGCTCTATCTCTTTTTTCTTCTTGTCCATCTAACTCTCTTGTAGTTTCTAGTAGGTCCTCAATAATTCTTCCGCTTAACTTTCCATAATCATGGTTAGCAGCATATTTTTTGACGTCAAAATATACCGAACCATTTACTTCATACGCATATCCTTCCGCAATTATTTTTTCTATCATGTTCAGTTGCTCTACAATATGCCCAGTGGCGGTTGGCTCTATGCTTGGCTCTACACAATTAAGTTCTAGCATCGCCCAATGAAATAAGTTGGTATATTTTTGTACCAGTTCCATGGGTTCTAGCTTCTCCAAAAGTGCTTTGGCTGTTACCTTGTCTTCTGCTAATTTTCCTTCTTCTTCAAAATGACCGGCGTCGGTTATATTACGAACATAGCGAACCTTATATCCTTTATAAACAAGGTAGCGGTAGATAAAATCAAATGTCACATAGGGTCGAGCATGGCCAAGATGGCTTTCACCACTTACTGTAGGGCCACATACATACATTCCCACATGTCCTGGTGTGATAGATGTAAATGTTTCTTTTTGACGACTGTAAGAGTTATATATTTTTAAAGACATAGTAAACATTTATTTTAAGGGCTATCAAAGCCATCAGCCCATTTTGATTCTATTCTGTAGAAGGGATTGCATTTATTAGCCATTTCAATCTATCAGTAAGTCAATGCAAATATACTGTATTCAATTATTCTGCAAGAAGGCTGATATCGGTAATAATGGGAAAATGGTCGCTTAGTTTTTTTGCAATTCGGGTAAACTGATGGACTGAATAGTGCTTGTCAACAAAAATATTATCTATTCTTAATGTGGGAGAAATTCCGCTAAAGGTTCTACCTATTCCAGACCCTTTTATTACAAATGCATCTTGTAATCCATTTCCAATTTTTTCATAAGGATAGGAATTGGGCACGTCATTAAAGTCGCCACAAACAATCACGCGGTAAGGGCTATGGTTGATTTCTATTCTCACTCGATCTGCTTGAGAGATTCTTTTCTGAAAAGCAATTTTGAATTTTGTAATCAAATTTTTTGACTGCTCGATATCTGTATCTGTTTTAATAGAGGGGCTTTGTATATAGTTTAAATTGTTATTGCTAAATCGAAGAGATTGAAGGTGACAATTAAAGACTCGAATGGTATCATTGTCTTTTACAATATCCGCATATTGAAAATTTGAATTGTAGTCGAAAGGAAAATTACGAATCGTTTGTTTATTAATAATGGGATATTTAGAAAAAATAATTTTTCCGAAATGTTGCTGACTTAAAAAATTATCCTTGTAATCGTAGCTATAAAAATAATTTGGAAAATTGAGTCGGTTAGCAAAATCAAAAATAGAAAAAAAACTATATTTTCGGTAGTAGGCATTGTTCAAATCTGCAAGGGTATCTCCTCCTACCATTTCTTGAAAACAAGCAATATCGGGCTCATAATCATTGATCAATTGAATCATTTGATTGAATGTATCAGGACTTTTCTTAAACTTCAGGATATTGAACTGGGCTACATTCCAACTCATGATACGAATGTGATTGGCTTGTCTTTTATGATTGAAGGCCGAAGAAAATCGAAAGGGAACGATATTGTTTATGTGCTTGTAAGAAAGAGCAGCAGTTACAATAAAAATAAGTATCCATGCAGGTTTAACGAACAACCAAAAAATAAAAAAAACCAAGAGTATTGCTAGTAAATAAAAGGAGGACAAGGTTAGTAATCCAACAGGCCAGCTCGAGGTAGAAAAAAATAACTCGCTATAGCAGCCTATTAAGAACAGGGTGGCTATCAATACATTGGTAATGATTAAAATGTTTTTTGTTAACCTTCGAAATATGCTTTTTGGCATGAAGTAAAGATAGGATATGCCTTTTATACAAATTGCTATTATCGATAACTTGTTTTAAAAAACAATTTGATAATAGCTGATATCGGATTGGCAATTATTAATCTTCAGCAGCCCTTTTTAAGATATCTTTTTCTTCGGCAGTTAAAAATTGGAAGCCTTCTTGATTGATTTTATCTAAAACTTCGTCTACCCGTTGCTGTGTAATATTAGAAGTTTTGTTAAAGGGTTTTCTTCCGCTAGCATTGTAAAAAACAGTTTCTTTTATCCGATTTTTAGGAGCGGGTTTATAGGGATTATAAAGATGGATGAACCAATTATAAAAGTTATTCATCCAAATGCTTCCGTCTATTTTATAGCGAAGTAAATAAATAAAAACAAATCCAGCCAATCCTCCAAACAGATGAGATAAACTAAAGGCAGCACTCAAAGAGGCTACCCCTGCAATATCAATCAGTACATAAACAAGGGTGAGTACCCAAATAGGAATACCGCCGTTTAAGTTTTTGAAGAAACGATATTGAGGAGCTAGGGAAGTGGTGGCAACTGCCACGGCCATTGTAGCGGCATTTCCACCCATTAACGAAGCGCTTCCAATGAAAGGCTTTAATGGCGGAATCAAGTAATTGGCCAAAATAAAAGCCAATGCGCCGGCAAGCCCACCATATATGTAAATGGGAATTATTTTTTTATTACCAGCTAGTTCTTGTAAAATATAGGCAAATGCCCACAACCAAAGCATGTTGCTCAATACTTGCATCACGCCGATATGGGTGAACATGTAAATTAATATTGTCCAAGGGCGCTCACTTAATTTGGTAAGCTGAGCGGGCATTTCAAAATAGGGAAGAATCTGTGAATTGAATGCGGCTTCATTTGCTTGAAAAAAGAAGTACACCACCTTGATGGTGATTAGCAGTAAAAAGAATATTACATTGATGGTGAACAAAGCAACTACTGCATTGCCATCACTACCGAGGGTGAAACGCTTTTTAGGCAGCTTGTATTCTGGATATCTATCAGACTCTCCCATTAAATTTATTTAAATTATAAATTTATAAACAGCCTATTAAAAGCTGCTTAATTCTAATAAAAAGTTTGTTTGTTGGTTTTATTCCAAATGAGTACGAGTAAAAATCCAACGGCAGCTCCGCCTACATGGGCAAAGTGTGCAATATTATCGTCTTGTACTTTTACTACTCCTCCAAAAACATCTAGTGCAATCATTCCAGAAATAGCCCATTTGGCTTTTATAGGAACCGGTATAGGGATAATGATCATTTCAGTATTTGGAAATAAATATCCGAAGGCGGCAAGAATACCCATAATGGCTCCCGATGCGCCTACTGTATAGCCGTTTCTTAAATTGGCTTGGTATAAAGTATATAGTTCTTGACTTAAACTATTGTGATCGTATTGCCAAAAATCATAGGCATAGGATCCAAGTTGAAAAAATGCTGCACTTAGGCCACAAATAAAATAAAAGATTAAAAACCTTTTTGGACCCCATACTCTTTCTACCATGGAGCCAAACATCCAAAGGGCAAACATATTAAACAGGAGATGAAAAAACCCTCCATGCATGAACATATGGGTTACGACTTGGTAAGGTTGAAAATAAATAGATTTATAATGGTGCAAGGCAAAAAGATCTGCAGCAGCATTTGGCTCTACATCTCCTCCAGTAACCATTTGTGCCAAGTATACCAATACATTAATGATGACTAAATTAAGTACGATAGGGGTGGTTTGCTGGAACCGATTGCCGAAATTATTAAATGCCATTGTTGAATGATTGATTGAACTGCAATTTCGTATTTGTTATTGGATTAATTATACTTAAAATAAGGAATTGTGAAAGCATTTACACAGTTCCTTTCAACAGAAATCTGTAAAAATTTAAAATTAATACTATTATAACAATAAAAGAAGCTAGTTGTTTGTTAAGCCGTCAGGATTTTTTAACTTGAGTAAAACTACACATTCTATGTGATGGGTATGCGGGAACATGTCTACCGGTTGTATTTTTTCAACGCTGTATTTTTCACTAAGCAGCCCTAGGTCTCTTGCTTGGGTAGCGGTATTGCAACTTACATAAACGATTTTAGGTGCGGCAATTTCAAGTAGTTTACTGACTAATTTTTCGTGCATACCTGCTCTCGGCGGATCGGTGATAATGACATCCGGCTTTCCATGTTTTGCAAAAAAATCATCATCACAAATTTTTATAACATCGCCTGCAAAAAATTCAGCATGTTCAATATTGTTTAGGGCAGCATTTATTTTTGCATCCTCGATGGCTTCTGAAATAACCTCTACACCAATTATTTTTTTTGCTAATTTACTTACAAAGATGCCGATGCTGCCAGTGCCGCAGTAGAGGTCGTAAACAATTTCATTTCCAGTAAGACCCGCAAAATCTCTAGCAATGCTGTATAGCTTTTCAGCTTGTAGGGTATTGGTTTGAAAGAATGATTTAGGACCTATTTTGAAAGAAAAATTTTCCAACTTTTCTATTACAAACCCTTTGCCATGGTACAATACAGGATGTAGGTCGTAGATAGTGTCATTCCATTTTGTATTAATGGTATATAGTAAAGTAGTGATAGAGGGAACTTGTTGTAACAAAAAATCAAGTAATTTTTTTGTAGCGTTTTCTTCTTCGTAACCCAAACAAATATTGACCATCAGCTCGCCTGTATGGCAATAGCGAATTATGATATTTCGCAACCAGCCGGTGTGTTGTTTGATATCGTAGTAAGAATAATTATTTTCCAGTGCGAAGCTTCGGATACAGTTTCTAATTTTATTATTGACATCATCCATTAAAAAACATTCCTGAATTTCAATGATCTTATCAAAGATTCTCGGCACATGAAAACCCACTGCACCACCCCCATTGTGGTCGATAATTTTTTTTGATTCTATATCTTGAGTAGCATCAATTTGTGCTGAGTCAATTTCATTTTCTGCTCCTTTTTTCAGCAGATGGGCCGGAGGAGGTAAAGTCTTAATTTCTTCAGCAGTTAAATATCTTTTATTGCTAAAGGTGAACTCAAGTTTATTTCTATAGTGGATGCTGTTATCGGCTCCAACAATTGACATCATTTCAGGCAATTCAACTTTTCCAATTCGTCTAAAATTTTGAGCTACTTCTTGTTGTTTGTATTCAAGCTGTTTTGGGTAAGGTAGCATTTGCCACTTACAACCCCCACAAGTACCAAAATGCTGGCAGAAAGGCGCTGTTCTTTCAGTTGAATATTCGCGAAAATGGGTGGCCTTTCCTTCTCCGTAATCTTTTTTATTGGTGCTTACAAATACATCTACCACATCGCCTGGAACCGCCCCTTCAATAAAAATAACCTTTCCATCTTGCCGAGCAAGTGATTTGCCCTCGGCAGCATAACCGGTGACCAATATTTTTTCGAGTAAATATTTTTTTCTTTTCACTTGGCAAAAGTAACGCCTGATTGACCAATTTTAGATAAAGCCTGATTTAATATTTCTGTTAATGAAATGTAATTTTAATGGGCGCAATTGCAAAAAAGCCAAAAATCCATCGAATTTTAAATACTTTTACACCCTATTTTCAAATTTATTTCTTCTAAGAACATTCAATAATATTAAAATCAAATGAAGCAATTTTTTATTTTTTGTATAATCGTTTTGGTTGGTAGTCAAGCAGGGGCACAAAATTTTAAGGTTACACTACAAACGTCCCAGTATAAAAGTGGCCTAGCGTATCTCACTTACCATATGGGAAAAAATCTCAATATTGAAGACTCTGCAATTGTGACTTCAAACGGAACAGCCATTTTTACTGCGAAAAGAAAATTGTTACCTGGTGTTTATGCGGTTGTTTTACCAGGCAAAAGAATTTCTGTTGATTTTTTTGTTGACAAGGAGCAACAAATTTCTATTAAAATAGACACTACTGACTTGATAGGTAAAACAGTTGTGACGGGCTCTAAGGAAAACATATTATTTCAACAATATCAACAATACATTTCAGTAAAGGGCAAATTGTTGGAAGCAGAAAGAGAGGGTTACATGAAGTCGACCACTAAAAAGGATTCGGCATTGCACGAAGCCAATTATTTAAAATTCAATAAAGAATTAAATGATTATCGCGAGGGAATTATAAGAGACAATGGAAAATCGATGATGGCAGTTTTAATGAATGCGATGAAAGAGCCACAAGGTCTTAATAAAAAAATGATTACCAGAAATGATTCTTTGGAAAATTATTATTACTACAAAGCACATTATTGGGATGGGATTACATTGATGGATGATCGAATTATAAGAACTCCTTTTTTTCTTCCAAAGTTCGAAAAATATTATCGAGAAGTGTTGTCACCACAGGCAGATAGCATTATCAAAGAAATAGATTATCAATTGTTATTTGCACGAAACAATCCTGAAGTATATAAGTTTATGTTGAATTGGCTAACGGATGAATATATGAACCCTAAGTACATGGGACAAGATGCTGTATTGGTGCATCTTTTTGAAAAGTACCATAGCAAGGGATTAACCAGTTGGCTCAATGAAAAACAACAAGAGGCAATTAGTCGAAGGGCTTACATGTTAATGTCTAATTTAATCGGGTTAAAGGCCGCGGATCTCGACATGGTTGACACAGCAGGAAAACCATCTCCTTTGTATAAACTGGCTGCCGATTATACGCTGGTTGTATTTTGGGATCCTACCTGTGGACATTGTAAGACGGAGTTACCAAGGATAGATTCTATTTACAGAGCTAGTTGGAAAAAACATGGTGTTAAAATGTATGCGGTATTATCAGCTGATGCAAAAGATGATTTAAAAAAAGAGTGGACTAAATATATTCGTGAAAATAAAATTGCTGATTGGACAAACGTATATCAGACAAAGGAAATGGAAGCTGCCATCGCGGATTCAAAAAAGCCTGGCTTTAGACAATTGTATGATATTACAGTTACTCCTACTATTTACCTGCTCGATAAAGAAAAAAGAATTATTGGAAAAAAATTAACCATCGAACAGTTGCATGAATTATTGTTAGTGAAATGGGCTCCTAAGCCAAAACAATAATGCAACTTTAAATTGATTGGGTACTACTAAAAAAGCCAATGACATCGATGTCATTGGCTTTTTTAAAACTTATAAATAAATTATACAATTTCTTTAACTGCATTGTAAATTACGTTCGGTTTTCCTAAGGTATAGTAGTGCAATACGGGCACACCAAATGCTATTAATTCTTTGGATTGTTGAATGAGCCACTGGGTGCCAATCTCTTCTATTTCTTGATCTGTTTTAGCTTTTAGGATAGCATCTGAAAGATCGGTAGGTATATCTACATGAAAAATTTTCGGCAAAATGGTCAATTGTTTTTTGTTGGTAATGGGCTTAAGACCTGGAATAATGGGCACTTCAATACCGATGGCTCTGCAGTCTTTTACAAATTGATAAAATTTATTGTTATCAAAAAACATTTGAGTCATGATGTAGTCAGCGCCCGCATCTACCTTGGCTTTCAGATGCATTAAATCGTTTTGCATATTGGGGGCCTCAAAATGTTTTTCTGGATATCCCGCTGTGCCGATGCAAAAATTTGGCTTATCTCCATTTTTGATATCCTCTTCTTGGTAAATTCCATTGTTGAGATCTGCTACTTGTTTTAGTAAATCCACCGCATAGGCATGTCCATCAGTTTCTGGCTCAAAATTAGTTTCATTTTTTGCAGCATCCCCTCTTAAAACCAGTACATTATCGATTCCTAAAAAGTTAAGATCAATGAGGGCATCTTCTGTAACGCTTTTATTAAAGCCACCGCAAATTAAATGTGGCACCGTGTCGATATTGTAATGATTTTTTATGGCAGCACAAATGGCTACTGTTCCTGGCCGTTTTTTCACTTCTACTTTTACAAAAGTACCATCTCCTTTTTTCTTAAACATGGTTTCACTTCGGTGGTAGGTAACATTAATAAAGGAAGGTTTAAACTCCATCAAAGGGTCTAAATGATCATAAATTGATTGAATGGTTCTTCCTTTAAGTGGCGGTAAAATTTCGAATGACACCAATGTTTTTTTTGCCTTGGAAATATGGTCTGTAACTTTCATAAAGTAGTAATATCAGCAAAGATAAATGCTAAATGCAAAAAAACCCTCTTTGAGCTAAAAGGATTGTGAATGGGCAATGGTGAATGGGCAATTCTTCTATTTATTAATTTCTGCAGCTGTAATTCAGTATTTATATATTGCAGTTAAGCGATTTTCAGGAACCGCCCGTAAAGAGGTATTAAAAATTGCACACCACTAATATCCCATTCACCATTCACCCCAACGCTCCTTTCGGTTTAAATATCCCTAGATGTTTATTATTATCTTAGATAACTTAATTTTACATATCATGAGCTTGACGATACAAACAAAAGATCTAGTAAAAATTTACGGCAATCGCACGGTGGTTAATAAGGTTTCATTTAATGTGCAGCAGGGTGAAATTGTTGGATTATTGGGGCCTAACGGTGCGGGCAAGACGACTTCTTTTTATCAGGTGGTAGG
>Ga0214919_10001961_pt1 | contig 32950 bp, 26 predicted proteins | sample LL1503_MetaG_FD_177994 | JGI IMG/M metagenome (GOLD analysis project Ga0214919, IMG submission 177994) | Freshwater microbial communities from Lake Lanier, Atlanta, Georgia, United States - LL-1503 | ecosystem: Environmental > Aquatic > Freshwater > Lake | place: USA: Georgia | collected... | reverse complement strand
CGCCACCGCCACCGCCACCGCCACCGCCACCGCTATCAGTATTGTTTGGAATCGCTTTGGAGTTATCTACTTCCACAAAAATGACTGATATGTTGAACTGTGTAGAAGCAATATTTGGATTACCTGCTGCGTCTGAAAATTTACTGCCTGCAACATAAATGATTGCCCCTGCAGTGCTGTTGTCCAAGAGCGTAAAAGTGACAGTGTAGTTCTTGTCTTTGCCTTCAAAGTTACTCAGCACACCCCCAACAACGCTCACATCACCCACAGTAAAATTAGAACTGTTCTCTGACAAAGTAAAAGTGATAATCGCTTTTTCCCCAATGCTCAGCGTGCTGAGGTTGGAGCTGATGGTGATGCTCGGCGGCACCGTGTCAGGCGGTGTGTAATCAACATTTGCCGGTGTGTATTCAACACCCGATTCCCTTAGAACTGCTAGGCCAATATTTCTGATATTTAAATCTGTGTCGGCCGCAAAAATAGCCAAGTCTCCGGGCTTCATCCCGTCTGCCAGCATTTTGATATAGGGCGCTTTTTGTTCGTCAGCTGCATTAAAGCCCACGACATTGCGCCAAAGCAGTGAGACGATGGCATCGGCGGTCGTGGCACCCATTGCTTTGAGTGCCAAGAGACACAAGTCTGAATAACTCATGCCCTTGTCAAGGTAGCCCAAACCTATGCCCACATAAATAGGATTTTTTACGAAATCAGAACCAATCACGGCACCAATAATTTTGACGACGGTACCTGCGTGACCGTCCAAATCAATGGCAACATCTTTGTCAGAAAACTTGAGTCGCTCAACGCCAACAAGACTTATTGTGACTCCGACAGCTGCTCGCTTATCAAACAAAGTCAAAGCAGCGTTGCTTCTTGCTATTGAATACGCCGTCAATGGTCCACTCAATTGAAGGGTATCAATCAGTGGAATGACGTTGACAGTTTTCATATCGCGTGCTCAAAAATAAGGAACTGCTCTGTTGCAGGTTGCAAGCAAAATTAAGAAAATTAGTAAATCTATTATTTCAAGTAGAAATAGATGGTTCTCTCAATTCCTCTTACAGTTCTCTCAATACCTCTCAATTTAATAAAATGCCTTAGTTAACATATGATTCGTTGAGTTTTAAATACACCTCGTGATAAATTTCAGTGCGAATATTGGATTGGAACTTTTTTGGAGCAATCATTTTTTCTATGTGGACACGTATTTTTAAATATGGCCTCATCTTTTTTTTCGGCCACTGTATTGCAGCCTGCAATGGCAAGGCGGCTGCAACTGCCATCGACTCACAACATAGGGGTATAACGAGCCAATTGAGTTACTGTGCCAGCGATGAAGTTGGACTCGATCTTGAGAGGGCAATGACTTGCCATTACGTTGCGCGCTCAGAACTTCCTCGCAAAGGCATTCAAGCCTCTGAGCAATGGCTGCGTTTGGAGGTGATTGCACCTATCAATGGTATTGACTCAATTGCTATTCACATTGGTCCGTATTACTTAAGAGACATACGTTTTTTCGAATTTAAAAATCAACAATGGCATGAAAAAATTGGTGGCATCAAAAACGAAGAAGTTGAAAAACGCGGCAATGTCGGCAACTACACATTCATTGCCGACTTAGATAAAGATAAAGATAAAAATAATATTTATTACGTTAAATTGCAATCTGGAGGATTGAATAATTTTTACGTAAAGACCGAAGCGTGGCCCCCAAATTTAGGCTCTACAGTCAACCAACAAATTGGTCTTGGAATCCACATTGGTGCGATCAGTTTAATCACACTATTTGCAATAGTGAGCTATTTATTGAATCCAAACCAAGTAATGGGTCGTCTGATCTTCGCAATGACTTGTTTGGTCTTGGTCATTTTGACTGGCAACGGACTTTTGACACGTCATTTTGAATCAAATTATTTTTGGATAAATCTGTATTTGTTCAATTGGCTCATTTGCTTGCGACAGGGATTGTGGGTTTGGGTCGGGCAAGCTTTTTTGACACCATACAAAGCGCCAAAATGGTACACCTTTTCTTGTAACTCAGCGTACCTGATCACTGCAATTAGCTGCATGTTGGTAGCCTTAGACGAAACCGCAATCGCTCAAACCTTGATACTTTTTGTGATTGTTATACATCCTGTATTTCAGGCATTGGCAATTGCTCTTACACCAGGAATCTCAAAGCAGGTCAGGCGAATTTTGATCGCTGCTTATTTAATTGCCGATGTATTCCTCTTTTTGGCCATTTATGCAGTGACCTCAAAGAGCTGGGAGAACGATCTGGTTCTTTATATTTTAAGACTGACCGACTTTGTTGGCCCCTTGCTTATTTTGACCATCATTGCCATTCAAAATAAGTTGACAAGACTAGAGTTGACAGATTCCACTTCGAAATTAATGGAGTTCACAATCAAGTCTGATTTTGAATCAAAGTTGCTGAATGAGCGCCGCGTTTTAGTAGACATGCTCATCCATGAATTGAAGAATCCCCTGGCTTCTATCAACATGGCCATCGGCTCTTTAAAGATGTCTCTTTCGGATACATCTAGCGCTGAAAATCGCCGCTTGCACAACATCAGTCAATCCATCGAAAGCATGGACACCATTCTTGAAAAATGTAGCTTGATGAACACCGTTGACCAAGAAGTTAAAAAAATAACACTGACAAACGTTAACCTGGTTAATTTCCTAAAAGATGTCATACAGCAACAGCCTGACAAGCATCGATTGAAGCTCATTGAGTCTGGCGCGTTGACAATTCAAACTGACACAAATCTTTTAAAAATTGTCGTCGAAAATATTCTAGAAAATGCGCTCAAGTACTCCCTCATCGGCAGTGTTATTTTGATTGAAGTATTGAAAACTGAAACCACCAACAGCCCTGATAAATTTGAAATTGTGGTGACCAATAAAATCGATGAAGAGTGGGCACCCGATCCAAGTCAGTTGTTCAATCGGTTTTACCGGCACCCCCTTGCCCGCCAGACAGCTGGCTCTGGACTTGGCCTTTACCTGGTCAAAGAAATCTGCAGACTTCTTGGCGGCTCTATTAGATACACACACACCACTGGATCCGTTAAATTCCACATAGAGGTTTCAACATGAAGGATGCGCTAGAAGCTATGCGTATTGCCATTGTGGAAGACGATGCCATTTTGCGCGAAGAGCTCGCTTATTTTTTAGGAGAAAACGGCTTTTTAGTCAGCCAAGTGAATAACGGCTCATCTCTGGACGAGTTGCTGATGTACGAGAACATCAAATTGATTATTCTTGACGTCAGTTTGCCAGGACAGAATGGCATGGTCATTGCAAAAAGACTCCGCACAAGCTTTCCAAATCTGGGCATCATCATGCTAACCGCTAGAACTAGCCTGGTGGATCGAATTCAGAGCTATGAGAATGGGGCAGACATTTATTTACCCAAACCCACGCCAGCCTTAGAGTTGTTGGCAGCAGTGAGAAGCCTAGAGCGGCGACTGAAGGAGACAGAGTTACCGCAAAGCTGGAGCCTGGATTTTCTTCGCCGTCAATTGACACCACCCGGTAGTACTCAGCCCATCGAATTGACGGCGGTGGAAGTCTATTTGCTATCGGCACTTGCTACTGCGCCGAATCAAACCCTAGATTTTGAATCGATTCAGGAACTTCTGAAAATAAAATATGATTTCAAAGAGCTGACCAAACGCGCACTTGAAAACCTGATCAGCCGATTGCGAATAAAAATCTCATTGTCCATTGGCGACGAAAAAGTTCGCTGCATTCAATCTGTCTGGGGTGCAGGCTATCAACTGTGCCTGCCCATCGTAATAAACCACATCGAAAAATAAATCACTGACCCCTGCGCCATAAGCAGCGGTTTGATCCTTTGCAAATGCGGCTTTGATGTGTCCACTAAAAAGCTTGGTAGTACCCAACTGTGGCGGTTGTACTTTTAATCCTCAAAGCCACACTCCCATAGCCAGAGTCTAGAACCTCTTTGGCGTTTTGCTTCTCGTGCGACAGGATGAAGGTAAGGCCTTGTTGATTGTCAATTTTTTGCGCAACGCCCAAGTTAACGCCTCGAACCCAAAATGCTTCAGATCGCGAGCCTAAATTGGGGCGAGCTTCTTCTTGTTTTTTGGCACTAATGCCAGCACTTACCACCACGCTTGAAAAAGCCTTGGTCAGGTTGCTGTTGATCAGCGCATACGCTGGAAACTTCTCGGACGATTTCACACGGTACTCTAGCGCCACGTTGGCCCAGCTTTCTGGTGCAACTTCATAAGCAGAGCCCCCCGCCAACTTGTACCTGGACGGCCCAGAAAATGGGCTCTCGTACAAACTTCGAGGTATGTAGATTGCAGTCAGATTACTTTTGAGCAAACTGTCTGGCTGCGCAATGCGGTAGGTATAAGCCAACTGCGGCATGGACCAGCTGGTTTGATAACTCGTCGTTTCGGCCAGATATGTGACTGAAACCATCAACTCACTATGCTTGCTCAGTCCGTAACGCAAAGAGGATGCTGCGATGGTGGAGTGCTCCGTCATATTCGCAGTGGCATCTGGTCGCCCCAGAATTTTTGTGACTGTGTCGATGGGGGCATTGCCCTTGCTAAGCCCCCCCGTGACCAGCCATTCATTTTCTGCAGGATAAAAGCTTGGGGTGAAGTAGGCGATTGACTGAGCCTGCTGGGCATTGCTTGAAGCAACAGAATCAGTTGCGGACCAAGAAGGAATGGCAACAAGGCCGGCAACTGAAATAAATGCACAAGTCTTAAATTTGATGTCTAGGGAGGCCATATTGGTTAACATTAAATTAATGTTAACCAATATACCCAATCAGTTGAGCCTAAATTTTAGTTCGGATAATGACCCTTTACATCAAGCAGTTAAGGGTATTTACTATCGTTATTGAAAAAGCCTTTGTAAAGCCAGATCGACCATCACACGTTCTGTTCAATCGAGATGAAATAAATAGCACTTGATAAAAATGAAAATGGGCCAAAGAGGCTGCTGACGACTGGGTTCAGGATTACAAAGAGCTAAGGCTACATGAGTCTCTAAGTGATGTGGCTCCGATGGAGTTCATGCTTGGGAAATTTGTTAAGGAAATCGCTGGTTTTAAATTGTCCACTTGACGTGGGGTATTCGACCCAGCTTTTGGTTAACCCCAGTTATAAATAGCGGCATGATATTTACCATCGGTAAGACAGTCCGGCAACCATACTGCGCTCTTTTTGACCATAGGCACTTGTATCATTTGCCTGGTTTGCTGAAATTTTCAAACCCCAATTTCTATTCAAAAAGTGATACCAAGTTACACCTTTGGAATCTGATCTATTGCCTGCAATTTGGGCTGTGCTGAAATCATCACTGCGCCCTTTTGAAGCGTTAAATTCAACATAGTGGTCTGCATCACCTTCGTAATAATAGCGGACCATGAGACGATCTCCAGAACCTGATGAAGCATTCGAAATGACACGTTGGTGCCTTAATCGAGCGTAGAAATTCCCCCAATAATACCCAACCGCAATGCCATCAATGGTCACTTCCGAGATAAAGCCTAGATGGTCATGGCTTGCTGCCAATTCCCATCCGCCAGAAATATTTTGATACACCTCAGCTCGCCAAGAATGTTTAGGATAAAGGTCTGGGCTTGAAGCAGATTGGTATCTAATGTTGGCATAAGCACCCGTCCAAAGTCTCGGGTAAGCATCTACGGCAAGTGCTGTGTCAATAGAACCAAATCGTTTGAGTTGAATACGCTCAATGGCAATTGATCCTAAATCCGTATAACGTCTGAGAGTGAGATAGCTGTCGTTTGCCTTGCCCGCTGCAGCGTTGGTAGAACCAGACCCCATCGAAACCGACCAAGTATTGATTTTGGAGATTTGTTCGAGATCTTGTGCAAGAGAATGACTTGCAAAACATACCAAGTAAAAAGACACGATCAAACGGAATAAAAACATAAAGGAACCTCAATTGTGTTTAGAGCTGTTCAGCATAAAAGCGACTTAAAAATTCATTTGAATAGTTTCATAGTACTAGAATTTGAAAGTTTTGCAGCGTAATTTAAAAACAAATTAAGAGAACTTCACCAGAATCCCAAAGACTCAGTCGGTGAAAAAAATTGCTCTTAAACTGACACAAATTACAAAAATAACAACCAAATAATCAAAGACACCACCAGGGCAGTAATTGACTGTTACTACGCCTACCAGCCCTTGTTCACTGGCCGCACGGCTGTGCCCAAATCCGAGATTCTGAAGAAGCTCGAAATCTCGTCGGTCAAGTTTAAATGCGACCTCTCTATGTTCCGCGATCGCTTAAACACGCCTATTCTTTACGACCGCGATTTAGGCGGCTACAAACTCGAAAATCCTGAAGGTCTGTAGCAATTGCCAGGCATGTGGTTTAGCCAAGAAGAAGCGCTGGCCCTCATGACCAACAAACATATCGAGCACACCTGTTATGACTGAAAACTCGCTGACTCGATGCGTGTACAACAGGGCGCCTTGTCGGCGTCCGAGCAAGAAATGCGCAGACTGGCAGAGCTTGAACCCGGACTGACCGTGGTCGAATGAGGCCCCAATGGTGAAGTCTTGATGGCTGACGAACCATTGGTCTGAACCGATACCCCACCAGCCTCCAAGTAAAGCGCAGCCAGTTCAATTATTTGGCCACCGCAAGCGTCACCGTCGCATCGCCAAGCAAATCGTTCAGCACGACCCAACCGGGGGGCTGGGACAGGGCCATTCCAGGCGGCTCTACCCCCACCACGCCATAGCCTGCAGGCAAACGTAAAGCCAAGCCCTTCACCCGAATGGGCGCCTTAACCAACACCCGCAACTCGGCACCTAGAGGCATCACATCCACGCTCACCTGGTCACGCGCACGCCAAAATTCAGCGAAGTCATGCAGGGTTCCAAACCAAGCCCGATCGCGAAGGGCGGCAACCAAGCCTTTTTCAAATGCCAGCTTGTGCCCAGTGATGTCGGTGTGAATCAACACCACCATCAAACCACCGTAACGGGCGAGACGATCCGCCAGGGTCACCGCCTGCGGTAAACGATCGCCGAGCGGAGGCTTGGCCTCATCCTCAATGGTGACCGGAAACTCGTATATTGAGCTGGACGCCTTGGTTTCTCGGCCATAGGTCAACCTAAAAGGCAAGTGCGTGAGGGCGTTGTTGGCCGTGGTCGAGGAGCTGTATTGAAAACCTGTGGCTTCAAGGGCCTGTGGCAAGGCGTAGGGATTCCTCAGGTGGCCAGGCCGAAAGCTATTCACCCGATAACCAGGCAAGAAATGCTCCAACAAAAATCGGCTGATTCGCAACTCGCCAAGGACGCTGACGTTTTCTGAGTTTTCTGGATCGCGCACAAAGGGACGGTACTGTGGATAACGCTCGTCACCGGTACCCAAAGGCGCCAAGTTATAAAGTGGAGAATGCGACACCGAATGACTGGCGATTTCCATGCCCAAGGCTCGGATGCGACGCAGCGGAATCAGCCCTTTGTCGTTGAAGAAAATATCATCATTCCAATCTTTGACATACTTTGTTTGAATGAAATAGGTCGCAGGCAAACCCACAGAAGCCTCGTATTCAGCGAACTCAACCGCATTTTTAAGCGAGGGGCCAAAATCAATATCATGGGTGATCAATGTGGTCAAGGCCTTGCCATGGGGGACCGTGCCGATCGTCACAGTCGAAGGCTCGCCCTGCACCACCATATTACGCAACAAACGCAACATCACGTCCAGCGCGGGCTCATAGTCATTGACATAACTGCGCGACACCTCCTGCTGCCGATTGTTATAGCCGGTCAACAGCATGAAGCCAGGATCAACCCCAAAAGCATACGCATACCCCGCACCCACCCGCCGTGAAGTGATGGCCGCCGTGCCGTCCTCAAACCGCGCAAGGGGTTGTGTGGCCCCAAGATAAGCAAGGCTCCCTGCCGCGTCTAAACCCGATTTTGGATTAGAAAACGGGATCACCCGCTCCATCGGGTCATCAAACTCTTTGGCCAATGGCTGCGATGTGTCCAGGACGATGTCACGGCGCGCCCTTGAAGGCTGGGCCAGGTTGAAGCCAAACAACTCGTTCAGTCCACCGCCTTCAACGTTGACACCTATGAGGGTTCCTCCAGCGGCTGGAAACTGCGCCAGCGCCCTCAGCGCTTCGCCAGGCAACACCCGCCCGGAAATCGTTGGATACACGAGCACCACCCTGTGACGCAGAGCGACTTGGTAATCACGGGTAATCGTGAAGGGCACGCCCATGCTCTTGAGGCCGTGCGCCAAGCCCAACCACGCGGACTCGGGGTCCGTCAGCAAAAGCGCGAGCCGACTGTTGCCCCCGCCCTCGTAATCCTGCCAGCGTGCGGGATTGGCAGGCGGCACCACGCTGCGGCCAGCAGGCCCCACCACGGCATCAAATACAAACACAGGGCCGTCAATTCGCCCAAGGCCGCGTTGCGTCGAGAAATAGCCCGCAGTTGCAAGACCCAACAGTATCAGTAACCCGACCCACAACCCACGGCGGCCACCGAGGCTAAATTTTGATAACAGCCTCATCAATTTATCTCCTTTTAAGCATGGTCAAAAACACGGCGCAACTGACAACACTGTTTGCACTGAGCAACTTGTGGTTGGTGAGAAAACGAATGATTCAGGGGCCCGCACGATGAGTGCACCTTCAGCGTGGGCAAATGCACAAAATAGGACTTCAAAAGTCTAACCAACGGTCGTAAAGTCCGTGAAATGGGTGAATCAGAAGAACATAATTTCATCTGGTGAACTTTTATCAATCAACTCTCGCTTTTGCGGGGGTTATTCAGAGCTTTCTTAATCTATTGAAGTTACCAGTGTTTGACCTCATCAATTGTCTGATATTGGATTAGTTTTTCGCCTGCCATGATCCCTTTCGGGTCATTTTGCCCCACTGAGCCTCTGTCTGTGCAACCCACTTATACAGTCCTATGACTCGCCAGTAAGTATTCAGCTGACGATAGCCAAAGCTGTCAATAATTCCAACTAGCCACAAAACAATTAACTGACTCACCTTCGGGTAAGTATGAAAAGAAAACTCCTCTAGCGCTAATGCAGAAGTAGAAAGCAACACGCCAATACTGACAGTTGAGACGGAAATCACGAAAAAAGCATTCCAAGAAATATAGTCAAATACAACTGCCATGAACATTGAAAAATACCCGACGATTTCCAATAAAGGGCCAAAAGCCTCAAAAATCAACATGAATGGAAAGGCAACCCAACCTGCTGCACCTCCGGTCTTCGAGAACAAAAGCCCCTTATTTGCATACAAGCTTTCACAAAGACCTCGTTGCCATCGAATTCTTTGATTTCTAAGTGTTTTGATATCTTCAGGAACTTCTGTCCAGCAAACAGAATCTGCAACAAATTCAACGGGACATTCCTCACCCCGGCTTCGCAAGATTCGATGAAGTCGAACAATCAACTCCATGTCTTCCCCGATGGTGTTCGTTTTGTATCCACCTACTTCAATAATTTTTTCTTTCTTGAAAAGACCAAACGCACCCGAAACAATCAAGATCGCATTTAACCTAGACCATCCAAGTCGACCAAACAAGAACGCCCGTAAATACTCGACCACTTGCAACAATGCCAAGGGGTTGGTTGAAAGTCCAATGTGCGTCAAATTACCTTGGCTGACTTGACAACCATTTGCAACTCGTATGGTGCCACCTGAAACTACCATTTGGGGGTCACGCATAAAAGGTTTAGCTAAGCGCTGTAATGCGGTTCGCTCTAAAATAGAATCAGCGTCTACAGCACAAAACAAAGGTGAATTAGAAAAATTAATGCCCGCATTCAGGGAGTCTGCTTTGCCGCCATTTTTCTTATCAATTACAAATAAATTTGGATATTGAGAGGATTGATAAAGTCCACGTACAGTTTGTGTCTGAATCAGCTCCGATTTTGATTGAGTGATTTTTTTCAATTCGAAGGCTGCATTCAACGCCTCTAGCGTGCCATCTTTAGACCCATCATTGATCACCACTATTTCAATAGACGAATACTCTAGTTGGAGCATTGACTTGATCGAAGTCACAATGGTTGCCTCTTCGTTGTATGCAGGAACGAGAAGACTAATGGGATATTCAAATTCAGAATAAGACTGCGGCAACTTGTGTAATAAGTTTTCTTGATTTTTATAAACCAATGAAACTATCGACATCAAATTTAGAGTGATATAGCCTAAGTTAATGGCAATGTTGTAGCCTACAAATACCCAAGTAAAAATTTCAAGTAATATCATGTACTTAACTCGAGTCTCATACACATAACAGCGACAGCTTGATAGGCCCTGGGGTCTTCCAGTGCTTCCTTCAAAGAACGTAAGCCCTGAATGCCTAAACTGGAAGATTGACTCAATGTCAACGCTGCATAATTTCTAGTTAGCGAATCGTTGTCGTAAAGCATTTCCACCAAAATCTCAATGTCTCTCGGATCTGCAATGGCTGAATGCGCCCTTACGGCCTGCGCTCTTACGGACGAGCTAGGGTGGTCAAATAATTGAATAATTTGGAGGCGGTAGGCGGGGTTTTGAAGCCTCTCAAGTAACTTTAATGTTGCGTTCAGTAATGGCGCACCATGATTGATTTGCAGTAGCTGTCTTAACATTTCCTCTGTAAGATATAAATCCAAACTGACACAGAGTTTGAGTGCTCTAATTTGTTGAACTTCATCAAAAGTAACCCACCCTTTGATAATTTCATTTTCGAAAATAGCGCGAGATTGTTTCAATATATGGGTTAGCACAGACATATCCCACTTTGCTCTTCCCAAAATCATGGGCATCAATTCATTGATAGCTCTTTCAGAATTCAACTGAAGCATTGCTCGTGCAGCATGCAAGGAAACAATCTGATCATCGGTTTCAACAAGTAGCTTCAGGTGCTCCCATGCTGATGAGTCGTTTAAATTCCCCAATGAAATTGACGATAACAATTTTTGAGCCCGATTGCCTTTTTGAATCAAATTTAACGCAACTGCATTACAGCCAATTTCTGAAATAAATTTTTTCAACCTGCCGCTGGCATCTCCTGCGATTGATTGATGCCAATAATTCCACAATCTCAATAAAATCAACTTATCAGTTTGATTCAATTCTTTCGGAATTTTTGGAGTTTCTCCCATGATGACTCCAGCCAAAATGGGAAACCATTGATTGGAAAAAATTTCATAACTTTGCCGCTCAGCATTGAAAATCCAACGGAACAAGCAAATAAATACAATCAAAATGAGTGTCAATGCAGCCGTAAGCATACTCACGATCACCGCAATCCAAAGTACATTGCTTGATGCAAAATTATCCAACCAAACTCTCCTTGACTATCTAACTTGGCAAGATGGTAGAAGTATTTAGCTTCGCCATGAGTCGATTAACTCTTGCGATTAATTCACCTGGGGAGAATGGCTTCTTCACATAATCATCACAGCCCAACGTGAAAGCTCTTAAAACATCCGCTTCTTGCTCTTTGGCCGTGAGAACAATCACAGGCTTGTTCATAAACTTTGGTGTAGCCCTGATGATTTGCAACAATTCAAAACCGTCAACGTAAGGCAACATCAAATCCAAAATGATTAGGTCACAAGCTTTGTCTTTTAAGAAAAAATCTTTGGCTATCATGCCATCTAATAATTGAACAACTTCATAGCCTTCTCGCTCAAGCATGAACTTAAGCAGATAGGCCATATTGGGGTCATCCTCTATTAAGATAATCAGTTTTAGGGCCATTTTCAATATTAGATCTGAAATATAGTCAATTTGAATCTAATTGAGCCATCTGCGTATAAGATCCACTCAAGTTACCCAAAAACTAAGAGAGTTCCGCCAATGACAAGACTTCTAACTCTTATTATCATGGTATTCCAAGTATCAAGTGCCTGGGCGCTAGCTGGAACGATCCAAAATGTCCTTGGCACAGGGAAAATTCACAAACAAACAGGGCAAATCTATCCAGCCATCCGAAACGACCAACTGTACGAAGGCGATACAGTCATTGTTGATAACGCATCTAACTTGCAAATTAGAATGATTGATGGTGCCGTAGTTTGGTTAAGGTCCAATACTGAATTCAAAATTGACACTTACAAATCAAAGAGAAACGGAGCTAGGACTGATGAGTCAAGCCTCAAGTTAATCACAGGAAGTTTGCGAACCGTAACAGGAATTATTGGCAAACAAAATCCTGATGGTTACAAGTTAAACACCCCCAACGCAACTATTGGTGTTCGCGGAACAGAATTTGATGCCGTGTATGTATCACCCAGTTCTGCAAATCAATTCCGCGCAGAGAGCGGCACATACCATCGCGTATTCCAAGGCGCAACTGAATTTAGAGCTGGCGGAAGAGATCAACGCGTAGAAGAAGGGCAAGCTGTCTTTGCTAGCCAATCAAATCCCAGTGGTGCCAGTAAATTACAGGACATTCCAAATTTTCTAAACTTACCTCCTAACTCTACGCAATCACCTCCGCCTAGTTCGCCAACTACAACCACGGCAAACAGCAACTCAGCACCACTACTTTTAAGCGTACGGTATGGAAATCCAAATGAAAACGTTGTCAGCAGCAGAGGACAAGTGCCCCCTAGCAGGGTCTTTACATATCGGCTAGAAAATGGCAAGCAATCTATGGTGTTAGGTCAATCGATATTAGGCGATCTTCCATTACTAATTGGAAATGAACTAATCGACAGTTCAAAATACAGTATTGCCATCAAGGCCTCTACGGTACCCAACAGTGACAACCTACAACTAAGTTTTGGGGATGTACAGGCTACTGGAAAATCCTCACCTTCAAGTTCGTATAAGTTGACACTCGATCTAAGCAAGGGTAATTGGTTGGAAGTTTCATCTCAAGGGCCCTGGCAATCCAAAGAGAAAGTTGCTAGGGGTCGTGCTAACAGTTCAAATACCCCAGTTTTTGTAATGATCAACAGTGACCGCTGATGTTTCAATTTACAAAAAAAGGAACATTGCTCAGGCTTTCGGCCTTCGCATTGTTAACTATATCAATAGCAGCTCACTCATTATCTTGGATTGAGATACCAGCCATCACGAAGTTAGAGTTAATTTTCTATGATGCCCGAATTAATTACATAGCGCCTTCTGAACTTGATCCGAGAATTGTAATTGTAGATATAGACGAGAAAAGTCTCATAGAAAAAGACTCAGGTGGTGAGGGACACTGGCCATGGTCTAGAAATCGAATTGCCGTTCTAGTCCAAAAACTAATTGACGAGCAGGATATTTTTTTAATTGGCGTAGATTTTATTTTTTCAGAGAAGGACACCTCATCCGGCCTGCTTGTCTTACAAGAATTAGCCAGCAAAGAACTCCAAGGGAACAAACAATTTACCGATGCAGTCAAAAAATTGACCCCCTCACTTGAATATGACACGCAATTAGCAAAACAAATCGGCAGGACAAAAGTCGTCTTAGGCACTGCATTTCACAATCAACGTCTTGATCAAAAACCTCCATTGCTAGGCGGCACCCCAACACAAGCCTTTAGTGAATCATCTTTTGCAGTTCATACTTATCCATCGGCTGTTGCTCCCATACCAGAATTCCAAAAAGCTGCTTCTGCTTTAGGTCATTTGAATCCAATAAGAGATCCCGATGGCATCACTCGCCGTATTCCGATGTTTGTTGAATTTCAACACCAATTATTTCCTGCTTTGTCATTGGCTGTGATATCAACAATCACGGGTGATTCATCAATTCAGGGTTCTTCCGAGAATTATTTCGGTGCGTTTAAGAAAATTGAGTCCATCAGCGTTGGTGGCATTGCAATTGCTGTTGACAAAGATCTCAATGCTCTTATTCCTTATCGAAAAAACAAAAATTCATTTTCATACGTCTCAGCAATCGACATTCTTAACGGAACAATTCCAATTAAAAATTTGCAAAATAAGATTATTTTGATTGGAACCTCTGCTACGGGATTAGCCGACTATGTGTCTACGCCATTGGGGGTTACATTGCCAGGCGTTGAAGTTCATGCAAACATGATTAGCGGAATGCTTGATGAAAGAATCCCAACCGAGCCCAATTATATAGTTGGAATAGATTTTCTTTTCGTTGTGTTCATCGGAGTTTTGATGGCTTGGGCCAGTTTTAAATTAAGGCCTGCTAAATTGATGCTACTGACAGTTACGTTAACGATCAGTTTACTTAGTTTTAACTATTGGATACTCGCCGCACATCATTTGTTATTACCAATTTCAGCACCCTTGATTTGTATCTTTGGCATTTATTTATTTCAAGCCAGTTATGGGTATTTCATTGAATCACGCGCAAAAAAACAAGTAACAGAAATGTTTTCAAGTTACGTTCCTCCCGATCTGGTAGAGGTCATTGCGCGCAATCCGGAAGTATTCAATATGAAAGCTACAGAGAAAAACTTAACCGTTTTATTTGTCAACATACGAGAATTTTCATCTATTGCAGAAAAACTCAGCCCTCACGATTTGGCTGAATGGATCAATATGTATCTGTCTTTGGTGAGCGAGATCATTTCTGTTCAAAACAAAGGAACGCTTGATAAATACATGGGCGATTCAGTCATGGCATTTTGGGGCGCACCATTGCCAGACGACAACCATGCAGAGCATGCAGTTAATGCAGCCATACAAATTAAACAATCTGCAGAGCAATTAAATTTCAAATTTAGGCAGCGTGGTTGGCCAACCATGGCGTTGAGCATTGGCATCAATACAGGACTTATGCACGTTGGCGACATGGGATCCAACATTCGCAGAGCTTATACCGTGATGGGAGATGCTGTAAATATCGCAGCACAAATTCAAACTTTAACACGTCAGTACGGGATAGATATTTTAATGGCGTCCCAAACTGCCGCCGAATTAAATATCTTCGAATTCCGAGCAATTGATTGCGTCAAATTTACTGGTCGGCGACACGTCATTGAATTATTTGAGCCAATTGCCAAAAGAACAGAACTCACACCAGAAGCCATTTCCGAATTAAGCTCATGGAAAGAATCACTTCAGTTTTACCGCTCAGAAGATTGGGAATCGGCTCTTCATAAAATAAACGAACTTAACTCTACCAACCCTACTAATTTCCTTTACGCGCTTTACAAACGTAGGGTTGAGGCCTTCATCTTGAATCCCAAAATCATTGAAGTTGATAAATCTTTTAAAGTGCCACCTCGAAATGTTCAAAACTTTTTGAAACCAGATTTTTCCGCAAAAACAGAAATTTAAAAAAGGTATTAGGCATTCATTACTCAAATAACCCTCCCCCCTATGTTTCCGTTTTCGGTACAAAGCTAAAGTAGGGAAAATAAGCCGAATCGGCACCCAGAAAACCTGAGTTTCAATACATTTTCAATACTTGGGGATTTAAGTTAGTGAAGGCTTATCAGTCAAGCCAATGAATGTTGGTAGGCGCGATTGGACTCGAACCAACGACCCCCACCATGTCAAGGTGGTGCTCTAACCAGCTGAGCTACGCGCCTACAAATTCAGCCCGCATTGTAGCATCAAAAAATGCCCCCTTTAGGCCCAACCAAGCCCCCTAATTCCGCTTGACCCTGCCCACGCCGGTCACCGATTTCACGGCCTGCATCACCTTCTTTAAGAGCGAAGCATCAGACACTTCCACCGTAAAGGTCATCCAGGCTGTGCCCTTCACCGACTGGGTCTGAACTCCCACCACGTTCATTTTTTCCTTGGCAAAGACCTCAGAAATATCTCTGAGTAAACCCTGTCTGTCGGAGGCTTCTATGGAAACTTCCACCGGATACAACAAAATTTCACCTGATTTTTGAATGCCCCAACGCACTTCAATGATTCGCTCGCCATTTCGGCCGACCAGGGACTGAAAGTTGCGGCAGTCGTCTCTGTGAATGCTCACGCCCTTGCCCCGAGTGACATACCCACTGATAGGGTCTGGCGGTGCTGGTCGGCAGCATTTGGACAATTGAGTGAGTAAAGAATCGACGCCGACCACCAAAACACCCGACTGCGATTTGGGCGGTACAGCGCGAGATTTTTTTAGCAACACAAAATCATCGGGCTGCATCACAGGTTCAGGCGGGCGCAAAAATACTTCAATGTTGCGAAGCGAATATTCGTCTTTGCCCACAATTTCAAACAGTGCCTCTGCAGATTTGAATCCCAAGTCTGAAGCCAAGTCTTCTAACTTAAGGGCAGTTTTGCCTTCGCGCTGCAAAAGTTTTTCAACAGACTCTCTACCCTTGGCAATACTCTCATGTGTAATTTGAGCATTGAACCAAGCCTTCACTTTAGAGCGCGCTCGATGGCTGATCAAGAAGCCCAATTCAGCGTTCAGCCAATCGCGTGAGGGGGCCCCTTCTTTCACGGTACTTATTTCTACGGTCTGGCCATTTTGCAAAGGCGTGTTCAAAGGAACCATCACACCATCGGCTTTGGCACCGCGGCATCTGTGCCCTAGGTTGGTATGCACTGTGTAGGCGAAATCGATGGGGGTTGCACCTTTGGGCAATTCCACAATGACTGCATTGGGAGTGAGCACATAAATGCGATCTTCAAACAAGGCGTCCGTACCCGCTTGACTTAAAACGCCAGAAGCCTCTGTCGACATCTCTCTTTCCCATGCTAGCAACTGGCGCAGCACGCCAATCTTGGCGTCGTAATCGCTGTTGGCACTCACGCCCACATAGCCTCTGGCGCCCGCTTCTTTGTAGGCCCAGTGCGCGGCGACCCCATGCTCTGCATGGTCGTGCATGGCTTGCGTGCGAATTTGAATTTCAATGGGCCTAGACTGATCGTCTCGAACCACTGTGTGCAAAGACTGATAGCCATTGGACTTTGGTTTGGCAATGTAGTCGTCAAACTCAGAGGCAATGGGCACATAGCGCGAGTGCACCCAACTGAGCGCCGCATAACAATCGGCCACATTGGACACAATGACGCGCATGGCACGAATGTCAAACACTTGAGAAAAATCTAGCGACTTGCCGCGCATTTTTTTCACAATGCTGTAAATGTGTTTAGGCCGACCCTGCACAGAAGCATGCACTTTTTGTGTGGCCAATTCGGTTTGCAGTTGCTGCCGTAAATCATGCATGTTGTGTTCGCGCTCGGCACGCTTTTCATGCAGCAGCTTGGCAATTTGTTTGTACGTATCGGGCTCTAAATAACGGAAAGATAAATCTTCCAATTCCCATTTAATGTCCCAAATACCCAAGCGATTAGCCAAAGGTGCAAACACCTGCAAAGACTCTTTGGCCAGTACTGCAGGCACTTCTTTTTTTGCGCTTGCAAAATACCGAAGTGTTTGCAAACGCGAAGCCAAGCGCAACATAATCACACGCAAATCTTTGCTAAAAGCCAAAAGCATTTTGCGCACGTTCTCTGTCTGCGCACGTGGATCGTCTTGAAGTTGTGCAGACGATGCGGCTGTGCGTGAGATACGTTGCACATCCACCAACTTGTTGGTCTCAACCGCCAAGGATGCAAACTCATCGCCAAATGTTTTGGCAATCACTTCTCTGGGCCGGCTTAAGTGAGGGCAGGCATACACCAAATAGCTGGCCGCCTTCACATCATTGCCGCCGCTCATGGTGTCCAAAATAGAGGCCACGGCATCGGCATGCTCGAGCATGTTCTCGCCGGTGTCTAGATATTCACTTGACAAGAAGGGCTCGGCAAACGCTCTTGCGCGAACCAGAACATCTTCAAGCTCAGCACTCATGCAGGCAATCCTAAAAACTGCTGAAGGATGTCAATTTGATCTTGGTGCGTCAGGGTGGGCGCATGGCCCACACCTGGCAAAGTAGCCACCTGAGCGCGGGCACCGCGCTGGGTCATTTCCAGCGCAGCAGCAGCACTTAGCAACTCCGATTCAGCTCCGCGAATGAGCAATGTGGGGCACTGAATCAAATCGTAGACCTGCCACAAAGTGGCCTCTCCGGCCTTGGCTTGTTCTTCTGTGACTGCGCGAATGGGCACTCTGAGTTGCGGATCGTAATGCAAGCAATAATTGCCGTCTTCCAAACGCCGCACCATGTTTTGAGACAAAGCCAACCACTCTTCAGAGGTATGCGGTCCAAAGGATTTGGAAATTTCCCAGATAGCATCGGCCGCCTCTTGCATGGTTTGAAACTTTCCCACCTCGCCCACATAGGTCTTCATGTTCAAAATGGACTTCCACGATACGGGTGGTCCGATGTCGTTCAAAACCAAATGTTGCACAGGCACTGGTAATTTTTGGGCTGCCATCAACATGCCAATCACACCGCCCATGCTGGTGCCCACCCAATCTAGGCGTTCTATCACTCGCTCTGAGTTCAAGCTTTGCAGCAGCACAGCCATGTCAGCAGCATATTGGGGAAATTGATAACCCAAGGGGTCTTGCAGCCAATCGCTTTTGCCGCGCCCCACGACATCGGGACAAATGACTCTGATAGCGGGTAAATTTGCAGCTTTGACAGATGCGACCAGGGCCTTGGCAAGCAAATCAAAATCACGGCCTTGGCGGGTTAAGCCGTGGACACAAAACACCACATGCGCAGCCGATTTTTCACCCCACGACCAGTAGGCCATGCGGTGGGTGCTCTGAGGGTCGGGGCAAGCAACAAAATCAAGGACGGGCTCGAACATAAGTGGGTTCAATTCTAAATTTAGAGTGGGGTCGTCAGTTCTGTGGGGCATTGACGCGCCATAATTCAATTTTGCACATCGTAATTCATTCGGAGAACCACCATGCTGAAAGGCAAAACCGCACTCGTGACCGGCTCTACCAGCGGCATTGGCTTAGGCATCGCCAAGGCCTTGGCCAAGCAAGGCGCCAACATTGTTTTGAACGGCTTTGGCGACCATGCCGGGCCCGAGGCTGAAATTGCGGCATTGGGCGCCAAAGTGGCCTATCACGGTGCCGACATGAGCAAGCCTTCTGAAATTGAAGCCATGGTGAAGTTTGCCCAAGAAAAATTTGGCTGTGTTGATATTTTGGTCAACAACGCTGGTATTCAGCATGTGGCCCGCATCGAAAATTTCCCGATTGAGCGTTGGGATGCCATCATCGCCATCAATCTGTCCAGCGCTTTTCATGCTTCTCGGGCTGTGTTGCCTGCCATGCAAAAGGCCAACTGGGGCCGCATCATCAATGTGGCATCGGTTCATGGTTTGGTGGGCTCTGCAGAAAAGTCAGCCTATGTGGCGGCCAAGCATGGCATTGTGGGCTTGACCAAAGTGACTGCCTTAGAAAACGCCAAGTCGGGCATCACGTGCAATGCCATTTGCCCAGGCTGGGTGCTCACACCTTTGGTGCAAAAACAAGTGGACGCCAAGGCAGAAACTTTGGGCCTCACCAATCAAGCAGCCACTGAGTTGTTGTTGGGCGAGAAAGAGCCTTCCATGCAATTCACCACGCCTGAAGAGTTAGGTGACTTGGCTGTATTTTTCTGTTCTGCCGCTGGCAACAACATTCGCGGCGTGGCTTGGAACATGGACGGCGGCTGGGCCGCTCAGTAAAAAAACCACCTCAAGAGGTGGCCATTGACTCAGCGTTAGGGCTTGTGAATGAGCACCACAGCCCTGGCTTCCATGCTCAGGCCCTCACCCACAGGGCCCATTTTTTCAGCCGTTTTGGCTTTCACATTCACAAATGATTCTGGCACGCCCAAAGCTTTGGCAATGGAAGACCGAATGTCTGAACGATGCGGTGACAACTTGGGCTCTTGCGCAATGACGGTGCAATCGACATTGCCCAAGTGCCAGCCTAAATGTTTGACATGCTCATGAGCTTTTTTCAAAAGCATGACGGAGTCAGCGCCTTTGTAAGTGGCATCGGTGTCTGGAAAATGCTGACCAATGTCGCCCAGGCCTGCAGCGCCGAGCAATGCATCGGTGATGGCATGCAACAACACATCGGCGTCGGAATGACCTAACAAACCTTTGTCGTGCGGAATATGAACGCCGCCCAACATCAACGGACGGCCTTCAACCAAGGCATGTGTGTCCCAACCTTCGCCTACTCGAATGTTCATGTTCTGCTCCTGAGCAAATCTTCAGCCAATGCAAAATCTGGCGGATAAGTCACTTTGAAATTGTGCGGACTGCCTACCACCAACTTGGGGGCGAAACCGGCCATCTCCATGGCGCTGGCTTCATCGGTAATGCCGTCAAAATTTTCAGCCGCCTTGGCCGATAAGGCTGCGTGCAATTGCCCTGCCCTGAACATTTGCGGCGTTTGCGCTAACCATTTGTCTTGACGCGGCAAGGTTTCGCTCACGCGTCCATTCGACGAAGCTTTTAAAGTATCGGGCAATGGCAAGGCCAATAAGCCGCCTATCTCATCGTCCAAGCACGCATCAATCAAGCGGTTGATTTCCAATTCTGAAATGAGACAACGCGCCGCATCGTGCACCAAAATCCAATCGTCAGCTTGAACACCTTCTGAGTTTTTGGAACCCTCTGCCAGCAAATGGGTTAAGCCATTCAACACAGACTCGGCACGTGTGGCACCACCGCATTTGATTCGGTCAATGCCGGGTGCTTTCTGGGTCCCGTCTGGGTCAAGGGCTTGATGTGGCCAATCATGAGAATCAGTGGGCGACACCACCACGAGAATCTTTTCTAGCCTGCTCACAGATTGCAGGGCATTCAAGGTGTGCATCACCATGCTTTGGCCAGCAATCAACTCGTACTGTTTGGGCATGACGGTGCCAGCGCGTGAACCGGAACCCGCGCAAGGTACCAGCGCAAAACACCTGGTTACAGGCGCTGTGTTTTCTGCGTCTTGAAGGCTGACTGCTGCAAAAAGGTCAGAAAGATCAGTTGGGTCAGAGGGTTTCAAAGTGCGTCTATTTAGGATTGCCAATACGCCAACTATACTATTGCAGTTCATGCAATTACCCGCGCTTAGCTTAGGAAAACGCTTCACCCTGCCCCGTCCCATGGGATCGGCAGACGCTGTGCTATTGGCGCAACTGGCCGAACGCGAAAAAGCTCAAGGCCGCCTGACTGCAGTGGTCACCTCTGACGCCGCCGACACCCAGCGCCTGATGGACGAGGTGGTTTTCTTTGCACCGGACCTTCGATGCGCCATTTTTCCCGACTGGGAAACGCTGCCTTATGACACGTTTTCGCCCCATCAAGACCTGATCAGCGAACGCTTGGCAACCCTGTGGCGCATCAGCCAGCGCGACAAAGCAGAAGGCGCCGACTTGGTGTTCATTCCGGCCACCACCGCTTTGTACCGATTGGCCCCGCCCTCATTTTTGGCAGGCTACACCTTTCAATTCAAGACCAAGCAAAAGCTGGACGAAGCCAAACTCAAAGCCCAACTGACCTTGGCAGGCTACAGCCATGTGAGCCAAGTGGTCAGCCCTGGCGAATATGCGGTGCGCGGCGGCCTGATTGACTTGTTTCCCATGGGCTCGCAAGTGCCCTACCGCGTTGATTTGTTTGACAACGAAATTGACTCCATTCGCACCTTCGACCCCGACACGCAGCGCAGTTTGTACCCCGTGCCCGAAGTGCGTTTGTTGCCAGGCCGCGAATTTCCCATGGACGAAGCGGCGCGCGCCAAGTTTCGCAGTCGCTGGCGTGAACTGCTAGATGGCGATCCCACCAAAAGCCGTATTTACAAAGACATCGGCAACGGCGTGGCCACAGCAGGCATTGAATATTATTTGCCGCTGTTCTTTGAAGAAACCGCCACGGTGTTTGACTACTTGGGCGCTGGCAGTGACAAACCAGCCACGCTGGTTTTGCATGGCGATTTAGAGCCCGCGTTTCAACGTTTTTGGCAAGACACCAAAGACCGCTATCGATTGGTGCAAGGCGACCCTGAGCGACCTGCTTTGCCGCCCGAAGCTTTGTTCTTGTCGGCCGAGCAGTTTTACACCGGTACGAATCAGCATGCGCAATTGGCTTTGCGCCCCGGTGCCAGAGACACTGTGGGTGACAGCCAAGACAGCAACGCCGACAACACCTTGGCACAACCCCTGCCCGACCTGACGGTGGTGCGGGGCGCAGAAGAGCCATTGGCCAAACTGCAAGCACACATTCGGAGCACGCCAAATCGTGTATTGATATTGGCCGAGAGTGCGGGCCGCCGAGAAAGCCTGCTGGACTTTTTGCGTGCAGGCGGCGTGAACCCACCAGCGTTTGACAAGCTGCAAGAATTTCAAGCCAGCGATGAGAAAATGGGCATCGCCACTGCGGCCTTGAATTCAGGCTTCCATTGGTTTGAAGCCGGCATCGATTTGGTCACAGAAACTGAATTGTTTGCAGCAGGCGTCACCACACGCAGGCGCAAGAAACAAGAGCAAGTGAGCGATGTTGAAGCGCTGATCAAAGATTTGTCAGAGCTGAATGTAGGCGACCCCGTGGTGCACAACGCACATGGCATTGGCCGCTACCGCGGTTTGGTGAACATGGATTTGGGCGAGAAAAACCCCGACGGCACGCCTGCGCTGCAAGAGTTTTTGCATTTGGAATATGCCGAAAAGGCCACGCTGTATGTGCCTGTCAGCCAACTGCAATTGATTGGCCGCTACACCGGCGTGAGCGCCGATGAAGCACCGCTGCACCGGTTGGGCAGTGGCCAGTGGGAAAAAGCCAAACGCAAAGCGGCCGAGCAAGTGCGCGATTCAGCGGCAGAGTTGTTGAACATTTATGCCAGGCGCGCTGCCCGCAAAGGCCATGCCTTTAGGTACAGTCCACAAGACTACGAAGTGTTTGCCAACGACTTTGGCTTCAGCGAAACAGCCGACCAAAACGCAGCCATTCATGCCGTCATTCAAGACATGATCAGCCCGCGCCCCATGGACCGCTTGGTGTGTGGTGATGTGGGCTTTGGCAAAACCGAAGTGGCATTGCGCGCTGCGTTTGTGGCTGTGACAGGCGGTAAGCAAGTAGCCATCTTGGCACCTACCACGCTGCTTGCTGAGCAACACTTTCAAACTTTGAAAGATCGGTTCTCTAAGTGGCCCGTGAAGGTGGCTGAAGTATCGCGTTTTCGTTCTACCAAAGAAGTGAATGAAGCCCTCAAAGGTTTGGCCGATGGCACTGTGGACATTGTGGTGGGCACACACAAATTGCTCAGTCAATCAACCCAATTTAAAAACTTGGGCTTGTTGGTGATTGACGAAGAACACCGCTTTGGTGTGCGCCACAAAGAAGCTATGAAAGCCATGCGCGCCGAAGTGGATGTGCTCACGCTCACGGCGACACCCATTCCTCGCACATTGGGCATGGCGCTAGAAGGCATACGTGACTTAAGCGTGATTGCCACCGCACCACAGCGACGTTTGGCCATTAAAACCTTTGTGCGCAACGAAGGCATTGGTGTGATTCGCGAAGCGGTGCTGCGTGAACTCAAGCGCGGCGGACAGGTTTACTTTTTGCACAACGAAGTGGACACCATTGAGAACCGCCGCCAAAAGCTGGAAGAACTATTGCCAGAAGCGCGCATTGCAGTGGCGCACGGTCAAATGCCCGAGCGCGATTTGGAAAAAGTGATGCGTGATTTTGTGGCGCAGCGCTACAACATTTTACTGTGCTCCACCATCATTGAAACCGGCATCGATGTGCCCACTGCCAACACCATTGTGATTTCGCGCGCCGACAAATTTGGCTTGGCGCAACTGCACCAATTGCGCGGCCGTGTGGGTCGAAGCCATCACCAAGCCTATGCCTATTTGATGGTGCCAGAAATTGACGCTCTGACCAAAAATGCTGCGCAGCGCTTAGACGCCATTCAGCAAATGGAAGAATTGGGCAGCGGCTTTTATTTGGCCATGCACGATTTGGAAATTCGCGGCGCCGGTGAAGTGCTGGGCGAAAACCAAAGTGGCAACATGCTCGAAGTAGGCTTTCAGCTTTACAACGAAATGTTGAACGAAGCCGTGCGCTGTTTGAAATTGGGCAAAGAACCTGATTTGCTCAGCCCACTTTCAGCTGCCACCGACATCAATTTGCATGCCCCTGCCCTGCTGCCCAACGACTACTGCGGCGATGTGCATTTGCGTTTGTCGTTTTACAAAAAATTGGCCACCGCCAAAACATCCGATCAGATTGACGGCTTGTTGGAAGAAATTGTGGACCGCTTTGGCAAGTTGCCACCGCAGGCCCAAACGCTCATGGATGTGCATCGCTTAAGGGTATTGAGCTTGCCTTATGGCGTGGTGAAGGTAGATGCTGCGCCCGGCATGATTCAAATCAGCTTCAAGCCCAATCCACCCATTGAGCCCATGCGCATCATTGAGCTGATTCAAAAGAACAAACACATTCAATTGGCTGGCAATGACAAACTGCGCATAGCGCGCGAACTGCCCGACCCCAAAGCTCGTGCGCAAATGGTGCGCGACATCTTGCGCTCTTTGGGTCAGCCTAAAATTGAGACAGTTGAAGGATAAACAAGCATGAGCAACGAGCGCAGCGCCCCTACTTTTCAAGGCATGACCGTCAAGGGCTTTACGCCGCCTTTGAAATTAAGCGATTTCAAACTCATTGCCTTTGACATGGACTCTACGCTCATCAACATTGAATGTGTCGACGAAATTGCAGACGCAGCAGGCCGCAAAGCCGAAGTGGCCGCCATTACAGAAGCGGCCATGCGTGGTGAAATTACCGACTACAAAGACAGCTTGCGCAGACGCGTGGCACTTTTAAAGGGTGTGACGGTGGCACACATGGAAGAGGTCTTAAACCATCGCCTTCAACTTAATCCTGGTGCAGAAAATTTGGTAAAAGCCTGCCAAGTTGCCGGCATGAAAGTGCTGCTGGTCTCAGGAGGTTTTACTTTTTTCACAGACCATGTGCGCGACAGGCTCAACATCAATCTGACGCGCTCCAATGTGTTGGAGGTGGTGAATGGTGAACTGACAGGCCGCTTGCTGGACCAAGACTGGGGCGACATTTGCGATGGTGAAGAAAAGCGCAAGATGCTTTTGCAAACTTGCGAGCAAATGGGCATAGCACCCTCACAAACCATTGCCATGGGCGATGGTGCCAACGACTTGCCCATGATGGGCGTGGCGGGCTTGTCTGTGGCCTATCATGCCAAGCCCAAGGTGCGCGAGCAGGCCATGGTGGCCATTGAAGAAGGCGGGCTTGATCGCTTGCTGGAAGTCCTCAACTGAACCTGGCTTGATGCTCTGAAAGCTCAGGCTGTCCGTTGCACCTGCGCTACCCCCGCCTCGACTGTAAACTTGGCCAAGGTTTCTATTTTGGTTGTGGGCTGACGCACATCGTCAACCACCCTTAGCTCAGTTTGAATTTGCTTGGCAGTGAACTCCACCACGCCGTAACCTTTGCGCTCACTGTCTGCAAACACGAAGTGCGGGTTTTCAGCCAAGCGAGCAGACAACTTTGAATTGCCGGCAGATCGCGCCGTAATGCCAGCGCCACAGAACTCCACCCCAATTTTGGCGCTGTCGTCTTTGTAGGCATCGGCCATGACATGGCCCACCCAGTTTTCGTGCACATCGCCGCCAAGGAGAACCGGGTTTTTGAGTGCATGGTTTTGCATGGACTGTGTCATGCTTTGACGGGCAGCAGAGTAGCCATCCCAACCATCGTTCCACAATGAGTAGCCCGCACCCAACTTGTAATCACGTCTGCCAAAAATAGTTTGCTGTGCAATGACATTCCAAGTGCGCGCATCGCCTTTGGCTTTGGCAAAAGATTGTTCTAACCACTTTGATTGTTCTGCACCTAACAATGTTCGCTTGGGATTGAGCCATTCTTCGCATTGAGCCGTATCAACCCAGCCGGAGCCATAAGCTTCATTTTTGTTGCACACTTGACGGTCACGGTATTGCCGGTCGTCTAGCAAGTAGATGTTGGCCAATTTGCCGTAAGCCACTTGAGCATAAATTCGAAGTTCTGCACCGCTGGCCAAACCTTCAATAGACTTGGTTAAAGCACTGGCCCGTAGTGGCATGTGCTCATAAAACGCTTGGTACGCCATGGCACGCTGCGCAGCAAAATTAGCACTGATGTTGCCACTTTGACCGCGTTGCAAACCAGCGTAGTCGTTGGAAACTTCGTGGTCGTCCCAGGTGATGAGCCAAGGGCATTGGGCATGCATGGCCTGCAAACCTTTTTCACTTCTGTGCAGTGCGTATCGGTCACGGTAATCAGACAGGCTACTGACCCAGCCGCCCGATGGCAAGCGCACTGCATTGGCGGCCCCCGCATATTCATAAATATAATCACCCAAGAACAGCACCACGTCTAAGTTCTCTTGGCACATGTGGTCGTAGGCGCTGAAGTAGCCATGCTCCCAGCGCTGGCATGAAGCATAGGCCACGCGGAGTTTTTGCACCATGGCTTCAGGGTGCGGCAGCGTTCTGGTTCTGCCAACAGTACTTTGTACATCGCCCATTTGAAAGCGATAAAAATACCATCGATCGCTTTGCAGTTGATCAAGCTCTAAATGCACTGAATGCGCCAACGCGGACAGAGCCACCACTTGGCCAGTGCGGCGATTGACTTTAAAGCCTTCATCGTCAGCCACTTCCCATTTGACAGACACATCGCTTGCGGCAAATTGCGAGTTGCCACTGGCCTCATCTGGCATGAGTCGGGTCCACAACACCACCGAGTGGTGATTGGGCGATCCACTGGCCACCCCCAACTTAAAAGGGTTGTGCCTTAAAGGTGATTGCGCCATCGACAAACTGAACGAGACAGGCGCCGAAGCCAACGCCGCCCATTTCAAAATATCTCTGCGCGTATTGGACGCTGGCGTCAATTGCGATTCTTTGTGCCGCTGTGTCATGGTGCAGCCAACCAGTCTTGAAGCAAAGTTGTAAATAGTTCGGGTTTGGCACTCATCACCCAGTGGCCTGTATCAAATTCTTCTACGCGCGAACCAGGATAGATTGCAATTTTTTCAAGCCATTCTGGCGAATGAAACATGAACGGTTTGCGGCGACCATAGACATACAACATGGGACGAGCGTTTGGCAAAAGCTTGAGCACATTGGCGGCTTTGTCAAAGCCACCTAAAGAGCCCATCCACTTCATGGCATAAGGAGAATTCATGCCGCTGTGCATGTCTGCCAGCGGGCTGGGGCACCTTAAAGCTTGTGCCATGTAACGCGTCATGCGATTGGCCACAGACTTGCCAGGCGATGCAAACCAGCGCGCCATTTGCCAAGCCACAGCCAACCAAATTTGATAGCTGAACACGCCCCATTTGGCTTTGGCAGTCCAAGAGGAAAGAAGTGCATGTGAGTTGTGATCACCCACATCAACGGCCACCATGCGCTTCACTCGATCTGGATACAGCGCTGCATATTCATAGCCAAAAATACAGCCCCAATCGTGCAAGATCAAGGTGACAGGTTTTTGCGGACTGACAGCACACACCACTTCATCGATGAAACTCACCATTTCAATCAAAGATTTGGGTTGCATGGGTGCCTGAGCATCAAATGCGGGCAATGTAAAACGCACGCATTGGTGCGTGTCACTCAGCGCTTCAACGGTGTCGTTCCAAAGGGCTAAGGTGTCGGGCCAGCCATGCAACATGACCAAGGTTTCGGAGCCTTTGCCTTCAATTTGAATGTCAACACCTTGAATGTTCATTGCCTTTATGCCGAAGCAGACAAAGAGGCATGCATGGCTTGCTTCAAGCGATCAACGCCTTCCAAAATTTTATCTTCACCCACCGTGGCAAAGCTAAAACGCAATGTACTGCGATCGGGATTTTGACAAAAGAAAGGTTCACCCGGTACAAAGGCAACGCCTTTGTTGATGGCCATTTTGGCAAACGCATTGCCGTCTTTCACTTGACCGCCTGAACCCGTGAGGCTGGCCCACACAAACAAGCCGCCTTGGGGTTGCACGAACGAAATGGCATCGCCTAAGTTTTGGCGAAGCGAATCGCACATGGTTTGCGCGCGCAATGCATACACATGGCGCACTTTGTCTAAGGTGGCCGGCATGCGCCCTGCCTTAAGGTATTGCGCGGCTGTGGCTTGCGCAAAGGTGCTGGTGTGCGCGTCGCTGAATTGCTTGCACATGACAGCACGGCTTAAAAGTTCGGACGGTGCAATCATCCAGCCCACACGTAAACCTGGGCTCAAGACTTTTGACAACGAGCCACAGTGCACCAACCAATCGCGACTGCCAGGCACTTGCGCACTCAAGGCCAGCAAACTGGGAGGTGGTGAGTCATTGAAATACAAATCCCCGTAGGGATCGTCTTCTACCATGAGGGTTTTGTATTTGACGGCAAGCTCAAGAAGCTTTTTACGGCGCTCTAAATTAAGCAGCGCACCAGTGGGGTTGCCAAAAGTGGGGATGACATACACAAATTTGGGGCGGTGTTCGGCTATGAGTTTTTCAAGAACATCGGTGTCAACCCCATGGCCATCGACTGGCGCAGAAATGAGCTCTGCACCATAAAGTCTGAAGCACTGGATGGTGGCCAAAAAAGTGGGGCCTTCTACAATGACTTTGTCGCCGGGGCTGATCATGGTTTTGCCAATCAGGTCGAGAGCTTGTTGACTGCCCGTGGTCACAATGAGTTGCTCTGAACTTAATTCCGTGACACCCTTCTGAGCCATAAATTGCGCCAGTTGCTCGCGCAATGGGCCGTAGCCTTCTGTGGCACCATACTGTAGTGCGGCACCTGGTTCTTGGGACAAGGCCAAAGAGGAGGCTTCGCGAATGCCCTCTACGTCAAACATGGCGCTATCGGGGAAGCCCCCGGCAAAACTGATGATGCCGGGCTTGCCCAGCAGTTTGAACAACTCCCGAATGGCTGAAGTTTCGACATTGTTCAAACGGTCGGCAAATTGCAAGGACATGGTGTATCTTCTCTCAAATACGGTTGATCAATTCCCACATTTTCTCTCATGAACGCACACAACATCGAACTCTTTTTTCATACCCTGAAAGAAGCCAACCCCCTGCCCACCACCGAGCTGGCCTACACCTCGGTGTTTGAGCTGGTAACGGCGGTACTGCTGTCGGCCCAGGCCACCGATGTGAGTGTGAACAAAGCCACCCGCAAACTCTTTCCGGTGGCAAATACCCCGGCGGCCATCTTGGCTTTAGGGCAAGAAGGGCTTGAAAAATACCTCAAGACCATTGGGCTGTACCGAAACAAGGCCAGTAATTTGCTGAAAACATGTCAAATTTTGATTGACCAATACCAAGGTGTGGTACCCCGCTCGAGGGACGCACTTGAGTCATTGCCGGGGGTCGGCCGAAAAACGGCCAATGTGGTCTTGAATGTGGCCTTTGGCGAACCCACCATGGCAGTCGACACGCACATCTTTAGATTGGGCAACCGCACGGGCCTTGGACCTGGTAAAAATCCACTGGAAGTAGAGTTGAAGCTTTTAAAAAGAATTCCAGAAAAGTACTTGGTCGATGCGCACCACTGGCTCATTTTGCATGGCCGCTATGTGTGCCAAGCCCGCAAACCTTTGTGCCATCAATGCGCTGTTTCGGCTTACTGCGATTTCAAACCTAAAACGAAAAGCTAAAAAATTACTTCGGCAAAGCCACCCACCGCGTCACGCTTTCGTCTTGCCATTCACGCCACTGTAATCGATTTTGAAAAACAGCTGACAAAGCTTGGTGCGAGTCCTTGTCATTGGGTAAACCTGAGTGCACCCATCGGCCATCAGACATCACCCAAACCCGATCGGCCAGCAATGCCAAATTGAGTTCGTGCAACACACTCACCACTGCAGCGCCAGTTTCGGTCAGGCAACGCACCCACTCCAACCAATCGGCCTGATGCGGCACATCGACACCAGCCAAGGGCTCGTCCATGAGGAAGACCTGGGCTTGCACGGCCAATGCGCGCGCCAGCAAAACACGTTGACGCTCGCCTCCAGAGAGTTGTCCCAAACTGCGCGTGCGCCAATCCCAGGCTTGCACTGTTTTCAAGGCCACTTCCACCACCGCATGGTCTTTGGCACTGGGCGTTGAAAGCCACGACTGATGTGGTAAGCGACCCAGCATGGCCACGTCGTAAACCGTCAGATCGTCTTGGCCCGCTTCAGCTTGGCCCATCCAAGCCAGTGTTTGCGCGCGCTCGCGGCGGCTCCATGCAGCCCAAGGCTTGCCTAACAAACTCACTTGACCTTCGGCAGGCGCTAAACCCGCCAAGGCTTTCAGCAAGCTTGATTTGCCAGCGCCATTGGGCCCCACCAAAGACACCCATTCACCCGCATGCAAAGTAAGAGACACATTATTAACCGCTGTGAATTCGCCGTGCATGACGGTGATGTTATGAGCTGTTAATGCCACTTTGTGCAGAGCGTTCATGTGCCGCCTCCTCTGCCACCTGCGGGCTTAGAAATCATGCCGCGCATCAAAAACAACATGTAACCGCCGCCCAAAATAGCTGTCAATACACCCACTGGCAATTCAAGGGGTGCCATTAAACCTCGCGCCAGCAAATCAGCACCGCCCAACAGCACAGCACCCATCAGGCAAGACAAGCTGAGTGTTTTGCCATGCACACCCTTCACGCGGGCTCTGACCAGGTGCGGCGCTGCCAAGCCCACAAAAGCAATGAGCCCTGTTTGTGCCACGGCCGCGGCTGTGCACAAGGCCAACACGCCCAACAACACCCAACGCAAAGAATTAACGGGCAAACCCAAACTGAGTGCGGTGAATTCGCCCAAAGCCAAACCATCTAACAAAGGACTGGCCGCCACCGAAACGATCGAAGAAACAAGCAGCACACCCAACATGAGTGCGCAAGCAGGCCAACTGACATAAGCCGTAGAGCCCAACATGAACGACTGCACCGAGCCTTGAATATGCGGAAACATGACCAGCAGCAAAGAGGCAATGGCACCAAACACCACACCTACCACCACACCCGCCAATAACAAACGCAGCGTGTGTTGAACACCCCACGACAAAACCAAAGTCAAAGCCACTGCCAACCATGCGCCCATGAAGGCCATGCCCGTGATGCCCAGACGCACAAACCAAGGAGAAACATCGAGCTGACTGAGCATGACCATGCCAATGGCCACGCCCAAACTGGCGCCCGAAGCGCTGCCCAACAAATACGGGTCGGCCAAGGGGTTTCTAAAAAGACCTTGTGCCAAGGCGCCCGCCAAACCCAACAAGGCGCCCGCCAAACACGCGCCCAATGTGCGCGGCAATCGAATGTCAACAATCAAACTGGCATCAGCTTGAACCTGTCCCCAAGCCCAACCTTCACTGCCCACCAGTGCGCCCGCCATGAGCAGCAACAAAAGTAAAAAGCCCAGCTGCCAAGCCAGCTTTAAAGCCGATGAAACTTTACGGACGTTCATTCTGGGTAGATCCGTTTCAAACAAGCCACCATCAACTCGGCAGCATCAGCAATGCGAGGCCCTGAACGCACAATGATGTCTGACTGATCTGGTGCGAAGCTGCAAATTCTTTGCTGCTCAATGGCTTCAATTCGGTGCCAGCCTGGCCTTTTTTTGAGATCGGCGGCAGCACGCTCACCCATGAAAATAATTTGAGGATTGGCTTTGACCACAAACTCAGGATTGACCTGAGGGAAAGCTCCCATCGAGGATGTGACCACGTTGACCAAGCCCAGACGCTTGAGTGTTTCACCAATGTAGGAAGCTTCTCCGGCTGCAAAATAACCGGTGCCAGCTTCAAAATAAATACGCGCACCTTTGGCTGACTTGGGCACGCGCACTGCCGCGACTTCTAGTTTTTGCTGAATGTTTTGCCAAAGAAGTTCAGCGCGTTCTTTGGAATTTGGCAAGTGCAATGCACCTGCAATTTGCAGAATCACCCGGCGGATGTCCTCTTGACTTTGCGGCTCTAAAGCCACCACTTTGATGCCCATCGATTCCAAACGCTGAGTGACGCGCGAAGACCGTGCTAGCAAAACCAAATCGGGCTTGAGTTTCACCAAGGCTTCAAGCTGCGTGTCGTCAAGGCCGCCCAACTTGGGCAAAGTTTTCACACGCTCTGGCCAGTTGCTGTATCGGTCAACGCCCACCAGCAAATCGCAAGCTTTAAGCTCACACACAATTTCGCCCAAGGAGGGCAACAAGGTGACGACTCGTTGCGGTGCTTTTTCAATGACCACAACGCGGCCGCGATCGTCGGTGAAGGTAAAGGGTGCTGTTGCATTTTGTGCAAACGCGTTTGCTGTAAGCAGCAGCATGCCAGCAGAGCAGGCGCAACAGGCCAACTCCGCCAACAACTGTCGCATCAATTTAAAAGCACCCTTTTGCATGACTTTTTTACAGGCAAGCTCTTAAAGTCATGGGCAGGCCATGCAAGAGACCAGCGCAATGAAACGAAATGCAGAAAATTTCATGATTCAACCAGCAAATGTGTTCTCACCGCCTTCCCCGACAGTGCACGAACGATAGACCCCTCTTGCGAGGGACCGCCATGTTGGCCGGTATCCGGGCTAGGCAGAGCTACCTTCATCACCTTCCCAAGCGCCTGTTTCAGAGCACTCAGTGGCAATCGATGAAAGCGGGGCAAAAATGTCCGTCTGCTGACCGTTGCGGGGGCAGCGCAGGTCAAGTTCACCCCGTGGGGGCTTGCTCTCCTGCTTCCCGTTGAACTGAAGTTTGTGAACCAAAACTCGAGCACCAACAAATGCCATTGTAAGATGGGAACCTGCACCAAACCTACAATCAATGACATTACAATTCTTCTGACATGACGAATCCCACCACCGTCGACCAGATTGCAGACCGGGTTGAGCACCTTTTGCTCCGCCACGAAGAGCTGCAAAAGACCAATGCATTGCTGCATCAGCAAGTGTTGGCCCTGTCCCACGAGCGCGACCTGCTCAAGTCCAAATTGGCGGCCGCCCGCTCGCGTGTCGACGCCCTGATTGAGCGTTTGCCCCAAAACTCCCCCTCAGACGCCGACTCATGAGCAACAAACAACTCGAAGTTCAAATCATGGGGCAAAGCTACCTTTTGGGCTGCCCCGAAGGTGGTGAAGC